>Ga0082212_10001351_pt1 | contig 36088 bp, 25 predicted proteins | sample TergutNt197P3_FD_71548 | JGI IMG/M metagenome (GOLD analysis project Ga0082212, IMG submission 71548) | Neocapritermes taracua P3 segment gut microbial communities from Petit-Saut dam, French Guiana - Nt197 P3 | ecosystem: Host-associated > Arthropoda: Insects > Digestive system > Gut ...
TTTGGTGACGTCCGAGGGTCTTAGCTTAATATCGCCCACCAGTTTCTTCTGCATTTCGCTTACAATATACTGTTCGCGAACAACTACTTTTTGGTCATCTTTCAGCTGGGTAATTTTCTTATTATACCATTCCTCCAATTTTTCCTTTGAACCTGCATATGCAATCATATTGTTGATCCAGCTATCGACCTGACGTATCACCTGACTCTCGTCGGCATCAATACTGTCGATCTTCGCCTGACTAAGAAAAAGCTTGTTAATAGCAATCTGTTCCGGAATGACACAATATGGATCGCCATCGAAACGCGAATTATTCTGTTGCATAAAAAGCCGTTCGCGTTCCACGTCCGAGCGCAGGATAGCCTCGTCGCCAACTACCCATATGATTTCGTCAACCATATTTTTCTGCGCTACTACCGTCAGTGCGGTACAGACTAACATTATTCCTGTAAAAATTCTTTTCTTTATCATATTTATCCTATTTAATTCATATTTATCCACATTTATCCATTTTAGTCTGAAACAAATTTAACAGTTCCGTTTTTAACGGCGTCGAGGTATAATTTTTCACCAAAATCGTGTAAAAAATCAATCTTTCGCCTGCTTATCAGCATACTTTGTATTTGCGTCTGAACATAGTCGAAAGGAGCGGCATTGCCAATTAACAGGCGGTCGGAAATGTTTAAGAAATACACAAAGGAGCTATCCGATACTTCCATATGGTTATTGACTTTCAAAAATTGTGTCTGGTTGGAAATGCGGTGTGGAATTTTTTCCATTACTTCATCAAAAACCACCCAGCGATCGTAGAAATAATCATAAATAATCGCATTCTGCAGACTGTATTTTTCGATTTTCTCCAATGATTCTTCCGAGCGCGACACATACCAGGTACGGACATTATCTAATCCTGGCGCGTTGATGGGCGCTTTTAGAAACAATCCTTTGATGAGGTTTTCGTTCAATACAAACTGCTCTTTGTTCTCTTCATAATAGGCCAACTGATCGTATTCCCGGATATTGGCCGATACTTTATCGTTGACCATGCGCTCTTGATACCGGTGACGGATCAGCGATCGCCGGTATTCGTTGACTAACCGGTCGATTTCTGCTTTTTCGTCGCCTATATTTTGAAACGCTACATCGTCCATCAAGATATCTATGATTCGTTTTTTCACAAGGCTCTCGGCTCGAATCAAACTGTCATCGGGAGATAACCCTCTGGGTATCTGCGCTTCTATTTCTTCGCGTGTCAAAACACGATCGTTTACTTTTACGATTATTTCACGCTGTCCGACTGCGTTGCCCGACCTTTTACAGGCAGGTAACAGGATGACAAACAACAGGATCAGTGGTATAAACTTGAAAAAACGAACCGGACGATTACACATTTTTTATCTTATTAATCACTTTCCAATTGATTGAAACAGGATATTTCTCATTCAACTCCCTGACCCATTCGGCTTCCAACTCATCCTGTTCTTCTGGCGGACGACTCCAGATGCGTTTATTGCTAATCTCGAACAAAAGTGTACCGTCGTAATAGGATTGCATCGTCAGGTTAAATTCCGGATAATCTCTTTCTATGGAGCGTTTTTCCATTTCCGTCACGATTTCGTGCGTAAAATAATTCATCACATCCTGCATGAAATCAAGCGAATACATGTGCGTCGAACGGGGCTTTATTTGTAAATAATGTACAAAATCGGCTTGCGTCCAATCGAATGTATCGCAATGAACCAGCAGCTTATCCATTTCCATAGCCCGATTGATGAAATTGGAATCCAGCGGGAAATACTCGTCTGCCAACCGTTGCAATTCTTCATACGCCTCGGTATGTAGCACAAAGTCGTGCCGTACTTTCGTTCGCTCTTCGAAACTGCGATACAAATCGAAAAAATGGTCTGATTTTTGCATGGCTTCAAGAATAGAACCAGCAACTTCATCAAAGAGAATAGATGTATTGTGATCGATAAGTTTCAGGATATGAAAACCAATAGGCGATTGGATAGGTTTACTGATGTCGCCAATGTTTTCAAGGGCAAAAGCAGCCGTTTCAATCGATCTGAAAACATCCATACCCAGTGCAATCTCGGGGAGCAGACCGCCATTTTGCGCATTGATCGTATCGTCCGAGAAGGTTTTGGCTAACTCCGCAAAATCATCGCCTGCCATCGCTTTCCGATAAATTGTTTCCGACTTCTGCCGCACTTCACTGATTTCATCCTCCGAGGGTTCTATCGATGGAAATTCCGACAGGATATGCGCTATCTTCACCTTTCCCGGATTGGGATTGAACTGGTCTACTTGAAACAAATGAAAACCGAGCCTTGAACGAACAGGAATGGAAATATCTCCCGGCTTCATCGTAAACAGGTAATCATTCAATGTTTTCGGCAATTGAAACGGGAGGATATACGGTGAATCCCAGTAAGAAATAGTGCTGTCGTTCTTCAGCGACAGGCCTGTTTCTTCAAAGGATTCTCCGTTTTGAATTCGCTGCCAGGCAGCGAGTGCAATTTCATAAAGCGCTACGGTGTCCCTGGTTAGAACGCGCCCCTGTTGTTTTTTAAGCAGTTCCATCGGATAACGAAAATAGATATGCTTTACGGACGGGATATTGAGCATCTGTTTATAAATCACCTGCATAACCGAATCCACGCCTGACTGATCGTTCAGGTAGCTTGCCTGTAACTGCAAAGACAACTTTTCTAATTCTTCCTCAAATCTGGGCAATTGGTGGATGGTTTGCGCTTCGGCATCCACCACTTTTAATTTCATTATTTTATATAATTCAACAAACTCCCGTACCGATTTTTTATCCTTAAAATCAACTCCATTGCCTTGCTTTGCCATGAAGATAAACTCGGAAAGCGGCACATCTTTACCGGACACTGTCATTACAACCGGTTCTTTTTTTTCTTTCGCTTGGGCGGTCATCATCGATCCTACCAAAACAAACAACAAATAAATTTTCTTCATAAAATCTAATATCTAAACTCTAATATCTAATCTCTAATCTCTAATCTCTAAACTCTAAACTCTAATCTCTAATTGGGCGTAAGCGTTACGCCCCTACGTCAATTCGCCAACTCGGAAATGAATTTGATGCGAATCAGCCTGATTTCTTCTTCGGAATATTCGTTTCCCAACTCTTTGATTGCTTCTTCCAGCGAATCGGTTTCCGATTCTTTAAAATACAGGTAAATATCCTCAATATGGTCTTCGTCCATGACGTCGTTGATAAAATAATCCAGGTTGATGCGGGTCCCTGAATACACGATGGTCTCTATTTCGTTAAGCAACTCGTCGAATTCCAGTCCTTTACTGTTGGCTATATCGTCTAACGCTACTTTGCGATCGATGCTTTGAACGATCCATACTTTGAGTTTTGATTTATTTGCTACTGTACGTACGCGTAAGTCCTCTGGACGGATGATTTCGTTTTCATCAACATATTTCTTGATAATGTCCACAAAATCCTTTCCATACCGTTTAGCTTTTCCGGCGCCAACGCCGGGAATGTTTTGCAATTCTTCGACCGTCACCGGATAGGTAGTCGCCATCGCTTCCAGCGAGGGGTCCTGAAAGATCACATAAGGAGGCACTTCCAGTTTTTTCGACATCTTCTTACGTAAGTCTTTCATGATGGAAAACAGTTCAGGATCGACTGCGCATGATCCGCCGCTTTGCAACGGAACATCGTCATTATAATCGTCGTCATCAAAATCGTGGTCCTGCACAACCATGAATGATTCGGGTTTTTTACTAAAAAAATGACCTTTGGCTGTGATTTTCAGTAAACCGTAATTCTCAATATCCTTTTCGATGTACCCGGCAATCAGCGCCTGACGGATAATGGCATGCCATAACTTCTCGCCTTCTTCTTCACCGATTCCAAAAATCTCCAGTTCATTATGCCTGTAGGATTCTATATCCGATGTTTCACGCCCGATCAGAACGTTCACCACATATTCCGATTTGTACTTTTCCTTCAGCACGCCAATGGCTTCTATCAGCGTAAAAAGCAATTCTTTAGCCTCAATCAGTTTCTTGGGTTTCAGGCAATTATCACAATTCCGACAATTATCTTCCGTATATTTCTCGCCGAAATAATGCAACAGCACTTTCCGGCGGCATACGGCTGTTTCGGCATAGGCCGCCGTTTCGAGCAACAACTGTTTGCCTATCTCCTGCTCTACAATCGGTTTTCCCTGAAGGAATTTCTCTAATTTCTGCAAGTCTTTATAGGAATAAAAAGCGATACACTGCCCTTCGCCCCCATCGCGTCCGGAGCGTCCTGTTTCCTGGTAGTATCCTTCCAGGCTTTTGGGTATGTCATAGTGGATCACATACCGCACATCGGGCTTGTCAATCCCCATTCCAAAAGCGATGGTAGCCACGATAACGTCAATTTCTTCCATCAGGAATGCGTCCTGGTTCGCAGAGCGAATCTGCGATTCCATGCCGGCATGATACGGACGGGCTTTGATGTCATTGGCCTGCAATATTTCGGCAAAATTCTCTACTTCCCTCCGGCTCAGACAATAGATAATACCGGATTTCCCTTCATTCTGCTTGATAAACTTAATGACGTCGCGGTCTACATCGCCTGTCTTCTGCCTTACTTCATAATATAAATTATGACGGTTGAAAGAGGAGGAGAACACGATGGCTTTCAGCATACCCAGGTTTTTCTGTATGTCGTGTTGCACTTTCGGGGTAGCCGTAGCCGTTAGCGCTATTAACGGACGCGGACCTATCTCATTGATTATAGGACGAATACGACGATATTCGGGACGGAAATCATGTCCCCATTCCGATATACAGTGCGCTTCATCGACCGCATAAAACGAGATTTGTATCTGACGAAGGAATTCAATATTTTCTTCTTTCGTCAACGATTCGGGCGCTACATACAGCAGTTTTGTTTTCCCTGACAGGATGTCGTCCTTCACATCTTCAATCGCCCCTTTCGTCAGTGAGGAGTTAATAAAGTGGGCGACACCGTCTTCTTCACTGAAGTTACGCATGGCATCGACCTGATTTTTCATTAAGGCGATGAGCGGCGAGATGACAAGCGCCGTACCTTCCATTAAAAGAGCAGGCAACTGATAACACAGGGACTTGCCGCCACCTGTTGGCATCAATACAAATGTATCCTGTTCGTCAAGAACATTTTCAATGATTTCTTTCTGATTCCCCTTGAAGTTATCGAACCCGAAATGAAATTTTAGCGCTCTTAATATATCATACTTTTTCCCTTTGTTCCTCTTTACGGGCGTATAAAACGTTTCGTTTGTTTTTCTGGCATTTGAAACGCGTACTTTATAAACTGTTTTTCTTTGTTTTTTAGCCATATCCAGCAATTAAAACAATTATGCTATTTTCAACCGGTTAACATCAGTATTCTCAAAATTCCCACGGGCATACTGCAAGGTTACATGAAAGCTCCTTTGCATACCCGAAGGCATTTCATACATCGCATCAATCATAATTACTTCCACAATCGAACGCAAGCCGCGCGCGCCCAGCTTAAATTCGATGGATTTATCTACGATATAATCATAGACTTCATCGTCGAACGAAAGTTTTATCTTATCCATTTCAAACAATTTTCTGTATTGTTTGATTATCGAATTTTTCGGCTCGGTCAGTATACGTTTCAAAGCATCCCTGTCTAACGACGAGAGATAGGTTAGAATGGGTAAACGTCCGATTATTTCAGGTATCAGTCCGAAAGATTTCAGATCGGTGGGCGTGATATACTTCAGGAAATCATTGGTATCGATCACCTGCTTATCCCGATTAACCGTATATCCTACTACATGTGTATTTAAGCGCCTGGCTATCTTTTTTTCAATACCGTCAAAAGCGCCTCCGCAAATAAACAGGATATTTTTAGTATCGACGGCTATCATCCGTTGCTCTGGATGTTTTCGTCCGCCTTGTGGCGGCACATTCACGACGGCGCCTTCCAGCAGTTTCAGCAATCCCTGCTGTACGCCCTCTCCGCTCACATCACGGGTGATGGAAGGATTATCGCTTTTACGGGCTATTTTATCGATTTCATCAATAAAAACAATCCCTCTTTCTGCTGATTTGACGTCGTAATCGGCAGCTTGCAGTAGACGGGTTAAGATACTTTCAATGTCCTCGCCTACATAGCCGGCTTCTGTAAACACGGTGGCATCGACAATGCAAAAAGGAACGCGAATTTTTTTGGCGATGGTACGCGCCAGCAGTGTTTTCCCCGTACCGGTTGCGCCCACCATGATGATATTCGACTTTTCAATCTCTATATCATCTTTTGAAACCGTCTGCATCAGCCGTTTATAATGATTATAAACCGCTACGGAGAGGTATTTTTTAGCATCGTCCTGACCGATCACGTATTCATCGAGGAATCGCTTGATGTCGCCGGGCTTCGGGAAATCTTTGGCGTCAATCTGAAATGATTGTGTAACAGAATGTTGCTTTTCCTGTAAAACAATATCGTATGCCTGCTCTGAGCAACTTTCGCAGATATTACCTGAAATGCCTGCAATCATTAACTTTGCATCTTTGCGCGTCTTGCCGCAAAACGAACATTTATCATCGTTTCTGGCCATGATCAAGTACTTTTCTTCGTTAATACTTCGTCAATCATACCATATTCGCAGGCTTCGGTTGCCGTCATCCAGTAATCGCGGTCGCTGTCGCGCTCTACATCGTCATACGGTTTACCTGAATGTTTCGCAATGATCCGGTACAGTTCTTCTTTTATTTTCACGATCTGACGCACCGTAATCTCCATATCGGCAGCCTGTCCCTGCATACCGCCCATAGGTTGATGAATCATCACCCGCGAATGTTCCAACCCAAAACGTTTACCTTTTTCGCCGGAAACCAGGATAACCGAAGCCATCGAAGCCGCCACACCCGTACAGATCGTCGACACCTTACTACCGATATACTGAATCGTATCATAGATACCCAACCCTGCATACACAATGCCGCCGGGTGAATTAATGTATATGGAAATGTCTTTACCGGGGTCGGCAGTATCTAAATACAGGAGCTGCGCCTGGATCACATTGGCTGTATAATCATCAATTTGCGTCCCCAGAAAAATAATCCGGTCCATCATCAAACGCGAAAAAACATCCATCTGCGCTACATTTAGCTGACGTTCTTCGATGATTGTCGGCGAGATGTAACTGCTCGTAAATTTCATATAGCTATCCAAAGTATTACTGTTCATCCCTAAATGCTTGGTAGCAAATTTATTAAAATCGTTCATATATACTGTTCTATCTAAAATTTTCCATTTGTTATCCTGAAATTTTTCTAAATTCGTCGAGTGGCATTTCCTGCTCGTCGACGGTGATAAGCTCCTTAACCAAAGCGGTCAGCTTATCGTCGAGCGCCTGATCGGCGATCTTATCTACCGTTTCCTGCTTGCTTAATATATTTTTCGAATAATTATCCAGCATCTCATCCGGTAAGGTGTACATGCCATATTGCGCAAACTGCGACCTGACCACCTGTCGTGCGATCGTGTTCACATCTTCATCTTCTACCTTAATATCGTGTGCTGCAACTAACTGCTCTTTGATGAAATGATATTTCAGATCCCTGATCACATTCGGGAAATCATTTTCAATCTCTTCCATTGTGGATTTTTGATTCGAAATCAGCAACCAGCGCTTCAGTATATTTTCCGGGAAAACGACATCATTTGCTTTTTCGATCAACATGTCGCGAACCGCTTTTTTTTGTATTTGCCCGACATAATAATCAAACTGCATTAATAATTTTTCCTTTATTTTGTCGTAAAATTCCGTTTCGTCTTTCGCCATATCCGGGCCTAAAACCTTATCAAAAAAATCCTTATTGAGTTCTGCCGGCGTATACCGGGTGATTTCTTTAATCTCAAACGTAAAATCACTTTTCATATTTTTCACCGCTTCCTTTTCGATTTTCAACAGCGACGCAATTTCCACTTCCGCACCTTTATAGGACTTAAAAGGGTTAAATATAACAGATTTTCCAATTTTTGCGCCTATAAATTTCTTTTGCTCCATTTTACCTTTCATAAAGGAAGGCATGAGTACGGCTTCATCTATCACGATACCGTCGACTTTGGGCGATCCCTCTTCCAACTCGGTGAGCATACCCTTTATAAGGTCTTCCGCGACTACCGCATCGGCTTTATCATATGAACCATATTGCTTACGATAGGATTCTATTTGCTCATTTACAACCTTATCATCAATCAATGGCCGGTACGTTTTCAAATTGTCGGCCTTAGATAACTGTATGTCGATTTCCGGCTTGATCGCAATATCAAAGCAAAACTCAAAATTTTCATCGACATCCAAATCAATTTGCTTTTGTTCGGTTTCGTTCACGATCGGTTCGCCTAAAACTCTTACCTTGTTCTCCTGTAAATACGAGTACAAGCCATTCGTAGTAAGTTTGTTAACCTCTTCAGCCAAAGACTGCTTACCGTACATTTTTTTGATTAATCCCAGGGGCGCCATGCCCGGCCTGAAACCGGGTAGTTTCGCTTGTTGACGCAACTTACGCAGGCTCTTTTCCACTTGCTCCGCATAATCATTTTTTTCGATTTCTACCTTCACTATGGCGCTAACGGCATCGATGTTTTTTAGAGAAACGTTCATTCTGAATTGTTTAATATTTTAATCATTTATAATTCCCAAAAATAGGACGCAAAAGTAATAAAAATATTTTACGGTTTACCTTTATCTTTGAAATTTTTATTGACAAGAAAAACGATCGCAATCAAATTTATAAGCAAAATACCGGCATAACAGGCAATAAAAAAGGCTTGCACCGGTTTATCCTGTATAAATTTGAAATACATTATGATCGCTGAAATGAGTATTAAAGCGATAAATATCAATAATATCCGTACAATAATTCTTTTCATTCATTTCCAAATTATCACTGCGAAGGTAATACTTTTTTTTGAATTTTGTCCGACTTGCACTACATTTGCATCGTTTTTGAAGATTTTTAACCATTAAACAATTACATAATGAACCAAAGTGCTTTACAAATCGCGCGGGCCAATTATATTCCCAAGGTCCCCGCAACCCTGAAAGGAAACGTAGTAGCCGTTGAAGGCAAGTACACGCAATCGGTAGCCGATCAGGATGAGATAAAAAAGGTATTTCCAAACACCTACGGATTGCCGATTCTAACGTTTGAGATAAGTAATGAAAAACAGGTTTTTCCGGCTGTCAATGTCGGTGTGATCCTGTCCGGCGGTCAGGCTCCCGGCGGCCATAACGTGATAGCAGGCATTTTCGACGGTATCAAAGCAGCCAATGAAGACGCGCGCCTCTATGGCTTTATCCTTGGCCCCGACGGATTAATCAAACACAACTATATTGAACTTACCGCCGATATCATCGACGCCTATCGCAATACAGGCGGATTCGACATGATTGGATCAGGACGGACAAAACTCGAAGAAGTATCGCAGTTTGAAAAAGGACTTGAAATATTGAAAAAGTTAGCTATTGGCGCGCTGGTCATCATCGGAGGCGACGATTCGAACACCAATGCCTGCGTACTGGCTGAATATTACAAAGCAACCAATGCCGGCGTGCAGGTGATAGGCTGTCCGAAAACCATTGACGGCGACCTAAAAAACGAACAGATTGAAGCCTCATTCGGCTTCGATACGGCCTGTAAAGTATACTCGGAAGTTATCGGAAACATTGAACGCGATTGCAATTCGGCACGCAAGTACTGGCATTTCATCAAACTGATGGGACGCTCAGCCTCGCACATCGCACTCGAATGTGCATTGCAGACGCATCCGAATAGTTGCATCATATCCGAAGAAATCATAGCCCGTAACATGTCGTTAGACGATATAGTCAACGAAATAGCAACCATCGTGGCCAACCGCGCCGAAAACGGAAAGAATTTCGGAACCGTACTCATTCCTGAAGGGCTCATCGAGTTTATACCGGCCATGAATCGCCTGATGCGCGAACTCAACGATTATCTCTACAAGTACGAAGCCGAATTTAAGATGATAAAGAAAAGTGAACAGCGCGCCTATCTAATCAAAAAACTGACCAAAGACAATTCGGAACTCTATGCCAGTCTGCCGGAAAATGTGGCCCGACAGTTAGCGCTCGACCGCGATTCACACGGTAATGTGCAAGTGTCACTGATCGAAACGGAAAAATTGCTGGCAGAAATGGTCAGTAACCGGCTTGAAGAATGGGCAATGGCAGGGAAAAGGCTAAAAGAATGGGTGGTAAACGGAAAATATAGAGGCAAATTCGCTACGCAAGTTCATTTTTTCGGTTACGAAGGACGCTGCGCCGCTCCCACCAATTATGACGCCGATTATTGCTATTCGTTGGGATATACGGCGTCGTGCCTTATCAGCGCCGGCAAAACAGGCTATATGGCCTCTGTCCGTAACACGACTGCTCCGGCAATCCGGTGGATCGCAGGCGGTATTCCCATCACGATGATGATGAACCTGGAGCGACGACACGGGCAAGTGAAACCGGTCATTCAAAAAGCGCTTGTCGATCTTAACGGCGCGCCATTCAAAACTTTTGCCGCCAACAGAGATAAATGGGCGATTGAAACCGATTATGTATATCCGGGTCCTATCCAATATTTCGGCCCTGCCGAAATTTGCGACCAACCAACGATCACGTTGCAATTGGAACAGTCGTCGTAACACAGATAGAAGGGGTGGGTTTTATACCTGCCCCTACATTTTTTAAGGAATAAATTCAATATTGGTATGGTCATCCTTCACGACAAAGTCTGCGTTTGGAAGTGTTGAACTCATGTAGACCGTTGTTAATCTGGAATTTTCAGAACAATCCAATACTTCCAGCGCCAGATTCGTACTCACATCCAAAGCAGTCAAACGATTGCCGGGACAAAACAGACATTTCAACACCAAACTGCCGGTAACATTGATTGAATTAAGCAAATTGTCATGACAATAGACCTGCAACAAGCTTGTCATGTTACTTAAATCCAATACAGTCAGGTTGTTCAATCCACAATTGACTGTCTCCAGGTTTGTCAAACCAAGCAATACCAGCGAAGATAACTTATTGTTGCTGCAATTTAACGACTGAAGGTTTGTAAAATAATTGATTCCGGATAAGGATGAAATATTCATGTTGCTGCAATCAATATCCGTTATTGCAGCCAGCTCTGCCGGACTGATACTGCCGTCGCCGTCTTTATCAAAGTTTGAAATGATATAATATTCAAAAATGGGGTCATCAATTGGGATATCTACAACGGTTGAAACGATGATGTTGGCAGGCGATGTAATGGATATGTTGACTGATGTAAATTGACTCGACGTGACATAAACTTTGAAATCAGGTAAATTATCATAACAGATCAATGTACGCATCTTCGGGTTCCGGCGTATCGTTAATAGCGATAACTGGTTACTTTGGCAATCGATATAAACCAGTTCCGGATTAAACATGACATCCAGGGCCGTTATCTTATTTCTACGGCAATAGATAGAACCTAATTTTTTAAGCGACGATACCTCTAACGATGTCAGTTGGTTATCAGAACAATCCAACAGTTCCAGGTCGGTAAGTTCGTCAATGAGCAGATAGGTCAACTGATTATTCGAACAATTTAGTGAGGTTAGATTAGTAAAATATTCAATTCCCGATAATGAACTGATACCTAACCCCGAACAGTCTATTGATAGCGCCGCCGCTGCTTCATCCCTTGTAATTACGCCGTCGCCGTTACTGTCAAAATTTTCAATCAAATACGCAAAAAACTTACTGTCAAGGATGTTGATTGGTCTCACATCATCTCCAACATATCCGATCGTGGTGCTATTATCTATTAACAGGTTTTCGATCGTCTGGCCTACCCGCAAGTTGACACGTAACAGTTGCGGGTTATTCTGGCAATTCAAGGTATGAAGTAACAAACTGTTACTGACATCGATCCACCGAACGAGCGAATTATTCTGGCAAAGCAGCGTTTCCAGTTTCGTATTGGCGTCTAAATTAAAACCGGTTAACTTGTTATCCGTACAAATAAGCGTTTGTAATTCCCTGTTTGCACTCGTTCCCAATGCTACCAGCGCATTATGGCTACAATCCAGCGTTTGCAGCGCAGTATTCTGGGAAATATTCAATTGCGACAGCTGGTTATTATCGCAAATTAAGGTAACAAGCTTAGTTAGCGTACTCAAATCGATGGATGTAAGTTTATTTCCGGAACAGGTAAGCGAGGTCAGATTAGTAAACAGGTTGAGGCCGTCCAATAATTCTATGTCAAGATTGGAGCAGTCCATCGCTGTAATATTTTTTATTTCCATTTCTGACATTTTTTGATCATGGTCGGTATCAAAATGCTCAAGCAGGTAGGCCAAAAACGCTTCATCTTTTATTTCGATATAATTCATGTTGACTAACGAGGTAGGAGGCGAATCCATATAAATATATTGAATACGCTGCCCTGTCTCTAAAAATACATTCGACAGACTGGGATTATCGCGACAATCCAAAGAGATTAATACACGATTACCGCGCACATCCAAAGATTTGATATTATTGCTCCGGCAATCCAGGTACTCTAATTTGATGTTTTTGGATGTATTCAATTCGGTCAGATTGTTTTCCGAACAGTTAAATTCGCATAATTCCGTGTTTGCCGATATATCCAATTCAATAATCCAGTTACCTGAACAGCTGAAATCTTTCAATTTCAAATTTTTTGATGTGTTCAGGTGAGTGATCCTGTTCCTTGTACAAAACAAAGTTTCGAGGTTGGGAAAACATTCGATACCTGTCATTGAAACGATGTCCATCCGGTTACTCCTTATTTCCTTTATCATTAATGCCTCTTCTTCCGATATTTCACCGTCTTTATCCGTATCAAAGTTAGCCACAAGATAGGCTTTGAATATCGCATCCGGTATATCGATATACGTCTTCTCCGGCAGCGTTTCAGGGTATATCAAATCCGTTGTTTCTTCATCATAGATCAATTCGGGAATTTCCTGACCTTCGGCTAACAGTATTTGGGTTAAAAACTCATTATTCACGCAATCCAATTTTTCTAACTTCGTGTTACTACTGACATCCAAAACGGTTAATTGATTATTCGAACAAATTAAACTTCTTATTTCAAGGTTTTTACTGATATCAAGCGCTGTCAATTGATTGTTCGAACAGTCCAGCGCCGTCAGTGCAGCGGAATTTTCTAAATTCAACACTTCCAAATGATTACCCGAACAGTCCAACGCCGTCAATGCAGCATTACCGCTCACATCCAAATCGGACAGTGCATTATTCGAACTGCAATTCAAATACTCTAATTTTGATGCGTTTACAGCGTTAAACGCTGTCAGTTGATTCGAATGACAACTTAAATAGGCGAGTTCAGGATTAGACGAAATATCAAGCGATTTAATTGAATTGTTTTCACAGCAAAACATTACCAGCAGGACATTGTTACTTATGTCTATTCCGGTAAGCAAATTGTCCTTACAAATCAGTGTATCCAATCGGATAAAATACTCCAGTCCTGTCATGGATTCGATATCCAGACCGGAACAATCCATAAAGGTAACCGCTTCGGCTTCATCTTGCGTAATCTCTCCGTCGCCATTCAGGTCGAAAAGTTTTACCAGATACTGTTTGAAATTTTCGTCGGGAATCTCAATTCCATCCACAGTAGGGATAATTTCTTTACCACTTTGAGTTATCTCCACCTGAACGGATAAATCTTCGATTTTGACGGTAATGACGGCGCTTCGTGATTCGGTTTCTTCATTAGTCGAAATAGCCATTTCAACCGTAACTGTACTACCGGCTTTTCCGGAAGATGGCGCAAGCGCCAGCCACGAAACGTCAGTCGTGACAGTCCAATCCTTATTTGAAGTAATGACAAATGATTCTTTCGACGCAGAAGCGCCAACCGTAAAAGATTGTTTATCAACTTCTAACTTGGACGGAATAACCGGCTCCTCATTTTCGTCTTTACAACTGTATATTGACAAAAACAAACAAGTTGTTGCCAAAATGTATAGAAATCTTTTCATTTTATTATATGTTTAAAAGTTAAACTACTCCATTATTTCTTGAATAAAACGACAAAGATAGGAATATTTATTAATACATCCAATTTTTTTTTTCATTACGGGTGAAATCTGCTCTTTTTAAAGGGGTGCATTTGGAAATTATTTATTCTATAAGTAATTTTGCAATCAAATATTTATGATTTTTTTTATGATTTTATGAAATTTTTACTGGATCAGTATGATGTTTTTTTGCTCGTAATGGCGGCGCTTGCGGTCGTCGTCTTCATTGCGCTTCATTTTGTAGATGCAGGTTATGGCATTACCGCAGATAAAAAATGGGGCTTCGCTATCAACAACAAAATCGCGTGGCTCTGTATGGAAACGCCTGTTTTTTTCTTTATGACATGTTTATGTTTTTATTCCCCGCGAATGGCTTCATTCGATATAACAACGTCGGTCGTTCCGTTCATTTTATTCCTTTTCTTTCAATCACACTATATCCGGCGGTCGTTTATTTTTCCTTTTTTACTGAAAGGAAAAAGTAAAATGCCAGTTGCAGTGATGATGATGGGCGTTTTTTTTAACTGTTGCAATGCTTTCATGCAGGGTGGATGGCTGTTTTTCAAATCGCCGGAAGGAATGTATTCGCCGGAATGGTTGTGGACGCCGCAGTTTATCATTGGCTCCATTATTTTTTTTGGAGGGATGACGCTCAATATTCAATCGGACAAAATCATTCAGGGCCTACGCAAACCCGGCGATTCCAGTCATTACCTTCCTTCAAAAGGTCTCTTCCGCTATATTACCGGCGCTCATTATTTCGGTGAAATAATTGAATGGACAGGTTTTGCCATCCTTACATGGTCGATTCCAAGCGCCATTTTCGCCTTGTGGACTTTTGCCAACCTGGTTCCCCGCGCCAATGCAATCTATAAGAAATACCGGAAACTGTTCGGCGACGAAATCATCAGGGAAAGAAAACTGAAACGCATCTTCCCCTACATTTATTGAGAATTGAAAATTAACTCTTAACTCTTAACTCTTAACTCTTAACTAACACATGTCTCTCCTCTTCACCCCCGCCAAACTTGGTCCGATAGCCCTGCGGAACCGCACGATCAGAGCCGCCGCTTTCGAGGGCATGTGCCCGGGTAACAATCCCGGCGAAAAACTATTCAACTATCATTTGTCGGTTGCCGCCGGCGGAGTTGGCATGACAACCCTGGCGTACGCTTCTGTTACACAAAGCGGACTTTCGTTCCCGCACCAGCTTTGGCTCAGGAAAGAAGCAATACCTGAACTTAAAAGAATCACTGACGCCATACATATGGAAGGCGCAGCAGCGGCTATTCAGATAGGTCATTGCGGCAATATGTCGAAAAAATGCGTGGCAGGACAACTGCCAATGTCGGCTTCCTACGGCTTCAACATCTATTCCCCTACCTTTGTACGGAAGATGCGGAAAGATGAAATTATGGAAGTCGCCGCCGACTTTGGCCGTGCCGTTCATCTTGCACGTAATGCCGGATTTGATGCAGTTGAAATACATGCAGGACACGGTTATCTGCTCAGTCAGTTTCTTTCGAAATATACCAATCGCCGCCGTGATGAATATGGTGGAAGTCTGGAAAACAGGATGCGGTTCATGTGTATGGCTGTCGAAAATGCGCTGGAAGCTGCGAAAGGTGATATGGCTGTCACGGCAAAAATTAATATGACGGACGGATTTACGTTTCTCGGCGGAATGAAAATCGATGACTGCCTGGCTGTAGCAAAAAAACTCGAATCGCTGGGCATTCACGGACTGACGCTCAGTGCAGGCTTTGTCAGTCATGCTCCCATGCACGTCATGTACGGAAGCATGCCTACGCGAACCATGTCGTATTATATGGAACCGTCTGTGATAAAACCGCTTGCACGTTATTTCGGGAAGATTTTAGTTCCGTCAGTTCCTTTTAAGGAAGCATATTTTTACGAATCCGCATTGAAATTCAGAGAAGCGGTCAGGTTGCCGCTAATTTATGTCGGCGGATTAGTTGCAAGGGACAAGATAGAGATGGTCTTAAACTCCGAATTTGAATTTGTGGCGATGGCAAGGGCGCTTATCAACGAACCCGGATTCGTCAATCGTATGAAAGTAGAAGGCGATGCGAGGTGCAATTGTGAACATTCAAATTATTGTATAGGCAGGATGTATACTGTCGAAATGCAATGTTATCAACATATTAAAGAAGAACTCCCGAAATGTATACGGAAAGAACTGGAAAAAACAAAACGGCATTAGTGACTGGCGCCGCTTCGGGCATAGGATTTGCTTTTGCTGACAATCTTGGTAAACAGGGATATCATCTTCTAATTGTTGATATTCAGGAAGATAAACTCATTCAGGCCGCAACGCAGTTAAGAAACTGTCATCCTGTTGATGTGCATTGTCTATCTTTGGATTTATCTCGGATAGATGCGCCGGAAACAATTCATGCGTTTTGCCTGAAAAACAACCTTGAAATCCATATTTTAATCAGCAACGCCGGACGGTTTATCTTCGATGCGATAACTGATATTGAAGATGATACATACAACGCTTTCCTGCAATTGCACTTGAATACCCCTGCCAAACTTTGCAAGTTGTTTGGCATCGACATGAAGCAAAGGCGTGAAGGCTACATCCTGACTGTTTCTTCCCTGTCAGCATGGATGCCCTATCCGTATCTTTCGTTGTATGCTGCAACCAAAAGATTTATAAGGACTTTTTCAAAAGCCATTCATTTTGAATTTTCAAAATTCAGCGTAGGCGTCACGACCATTTGCCCCGGCGCCGTTGATACCGGTTTATACGCCCTAAGACCCGAATGGCGAAAGATAGCCAAACGTTTTGGCATCATGATGAACCCCGATACCCTTGCAAAACGTTCATTAAAAAAGATGTTCCGAAAAAGAATCACCTACATTCCCGGATTAGTCAACAGGATTTGCTTACCCCTGCTTTTGATACTTCCGGCGCGGATACTCGTTTTTTTCTATGAGAAAATGCGATAGCGCCTTACTTTTTTATATTGATGCATTTTTCTCCTGCAAAAAACTTTTTTTCATCAGATGCGTTTGGAAAATTCAAATTTTTCATGTACGTTTGCAGTATCATTCATTCAAAACAAGTATATCCGATTGTATGTTTTCAGGAATAGTAGAAGAAACCGCCATCGTCAAGGCGGTTGAAAAAGAAAAGGAGAACATCCATTTTACGCTTGGATGCTCTTTTATTGACGAATTGAAAATAGACCAGAGTGTGTCGCATAACGGCGTATGCCTGACAGTTGTAAATAAAACAGCTGATTCATATATAGTTACGGCCATCAAAGAAACGCTGGAACGCTCAAACCTGGGATTGCTGAAAACAGGTGACAAAGTCAATGTGGAGCGCAGCATGATGATGAACGGGCGGCTCGACGGACACATCGTTCAGGGCCATGTTGATACAACCGCCGTTTGCACAAACATCAGAGATGCCGACGGAAGCCGTTATTATACATTTGAATATATATTCGACCCCGTAATGGCCCGACAGGGATATATGACTGTCGAAAAAGGTTCGGTATGTGTAAACGGCGTCAGCCTGACTGTATGTAATTCAAAGGATAACAGGTTTGAAGTAGCCATCATACCCTACACGCTCGAAATTACCAATTTTTGCCGCATTGAAACAGGCTCGGTCGTCAACCTTGAATTTGACATCATCGGCAAATACATTAGTAGACTTATGAATTATGAAAGCACCCATTCAACTTATAATTCATAATTAATTCAAAGGTCTTTCAGTAACACCTCATTGCCTGATTTCAACATTTCTCCGCGCATCCTGATGATTAACTCCCATGGCGCTTTAAACTGGCGAACATTGTCAATCTTGAAATTTTCAGAGCCGTATTCATCCATTTTCCTCCAGAGAAAACCGGCGCTGATCTGATGGATATCCATGGCAGGCTGATAGTGTACGACACGCTCATCCTTATCTATTCTGACCTCCAGGATAATCCCCAGTTCCGTTAACATATATAATATCTCTGTGGTCAGACGAATTGGTATACAATTTTCATCGGATATTTCATCAGCGGAATAAGGCTGTTCTCTTTTCTCAAACCGTTTGATTATCAGCGATGTTATCAACAGTATCAAAAAATCCCTATACCTGCGGCTGATATTTTTACTGTCGCGTTCAAAACTGAACTTCTTTACGTTCTGCGACGAATAGGCAATCTCCGCGCCAAACAGAACTAACAGCCATGAAATCTGAAGCCAAAGCAGCAACAGAGGCAAAGCGGCAAAACTTCCGTATATGGCATTGTATTTACTGACCCAAATCTGTCCGCTGATATAAAAGTATTGAAACAATTGAAAGGCGCAACCCGTAATGAAGCCGGCGGACAGGGCATTCAGGAAGCGCACTTTCGTATTCGGAACCATTACAAATAAAGCTGTGAAAATCAAAATTGTAATAAAATATGGCGCGAAATACAGCAAAGTATCAGCCACCGGCGTAAAAAATAAAAACTCATTCAGAAAGGTCTTACGCATGGTTGAAAGAAACAGCGACAGACCGCTGGACAGCGTCATCATGGCAGGGAGAATAATAAATAAAGCCAGATAGTCGGTAATTTTCCTGCGCCAGGAACGGCTGTTTTTCACCTGCCAGATATTGTTGAAAGTGGTTTCTATCGTTGCGATCAGGTTCACAACCGTATATAGCAGAAGCGCTAATCCGACGCCAATAAAAATGCCTCCCTGGGCCATTCCAAGATAATTTTCCGCAAAGTTAAAGGCCTTGTCCAGTTCCATGACATGCCCTGGAAAATAGGAATACACGCTTTCTCGAACCGTATCGCGCAATCCGAATCCGCCGGCAATACCTACAATGACGGCCAGCAAAGGCACAATCGCTAATAACGTACTGTAAGTCAACGCCGACGCTTTCGTTTGAAGGTCTTCGCGCTTAAAGCCCCGGATGGCAAGAATGACCGATTTGGCAAGGTAAATGTAGATTCGCTTGACGCCACTTACTTCATTTTCGGTAATACGCCAGATATCATACGTGATAAAGTATATGATTTTCGATACCAGTTCGCTCAACCGGATGCCTAACGACGGTTTATTACTTTTTCCTAACATACAAGAATAATTGCGAATCTCTAAACTCTAAACTCTAAACTCTAAACTCTAAAAAACAGCAGGCCTGTAAGCCGGGTTCTGTATTCCGAATCTTTCGAAACGGAATGTCTGTCATTTATCTTGATTTGCCGTCGCCGGCAAATTCTGAGCGGTCTACCCCTCGGCATCGGACGAGCAGCCCTACATGCGCCGGTATACATGACCTTGCAACCCATCAGACGTACTGACCTTCTGCATTACGGCAGAAGCGGTAAGCCCTTACCTCACCTTTTCACCCTTACCTGCCTGCGGCAGGCGGTTATTTTCTGTTACGTTACTCTACCCTCGCGGATAGCTTCCCGTTAAGAAGGATGGCGCTCTGCGTTGCCCGGACTTTCCTCCCGTTATACATAACGAGCGACAGACCGGCCTGCTGCAAGCGACAAAGATAGGGAATTAATTGAAAATTGAAAATTGAAAATTGAAAATTATTTCATTTGTGAACAACTAAACGCTCATAACTATACTCTAATCTCTAATCTCAACTGTTAATTTCATTTTATTGAACTACTCTAAAAGTTAAGTCGCTTTAATTCGATAACATCTTCGTTAAATATACTAAAATTATGCGTGATAAATAAAATAAATACACTACTTTTGTGTTAAATTTGCAAACGAAAAGTGTTAAATTTAAGAATTGATTAATTATTATGAGTATGAAAAAGTTTTGGAAAAATGCATTGAACGCTGTTGTTATCATTTTCATCAGCGGAGGAGTGGCTGCCGTAGTGACGGCGCATGTAATGAAGACTAACGAAAGAAAAAATGGCGTTTCTGAAAAATTTGAAACGACATTCAACCAACCGTATCAAACGGCAATGTTAAGTAATGTGGCCGCCGAAAACATTGATTTCACGTATGCGGCAGAGAAAACTGTCAATGCAGTTGTTCACATAAGAGTAGTAGCAACTGTTCAAGGCGGCGGTAGAAGGCAATACATGAATCCTTTTGAATATTTCTTTGGCGAAGGTGAAAGGCAGCAACAACAACAGCAACGCCCCAGACAACGGGCAGGCTCCGGTTCCGGCGTTATCATTTCGACCGACGGCTACATTATCACAAATAATCACGTGGTGGACGGAGCCGACAGCATAAGCGTTACATTGAACGACAAACGTATCTTTACCGGAAAAGTAATCGGCACGGATGCCGCAACCGATGTTGCGCTTATTAAAATAGAGGCCAACGACTTGCAACCGATCCCTTTTGGCGATTCAGATCAGCTGAAAGTAGGAGAATGGGTACTGGCAGTAGGCAATCCTTTTGACCTGACTTCAACCGTAACCGCAGGTATAGTAAGCGCTAAGGGACGTTCAGAGATCATGGGTAGCAGCGCCAGGGACAAGGTTACTTCTTACATTCAGACCGATGCTGCCGTAAATATGGGTAACAGTGGAGGAGCGCTTGTCAATACCCGGGGCGAATTGGTAGGCATTAACACGGCTATCTACTCCCAAACCGGCGATTTCGCAGGATACTCGTTTGCAGTTCCAATTAATATGGCCTCCAGAGTAGTCACCGACCTGAAACAGTACGGTTCCTTCCAACGCGCCATGTTAGGTGTTGAAATTGGAAATCCGGAAGAGGTAAAAAGAGACAGAGATACGAAAATCAAAGCAATGGAAGGCGCTTATGTAGGCGGGTTTTCTGCCATGCGCAGTCCTGCAAAAGAAGCCGGAATAGAAATTGGCGACGTCATTATAGCAGTAAACGGCACAAAAGTTACATCGCCCAACAACTTGCAGGAACAAATCATGCGATTCCATATTGGCGATAAGGTAAGAATTAAAGTAGACCGCTATGGTACAGAGAAAGATTTTACCGTAGAACTTCGCAATATACAGGGCAACACGGAAATAATAAAAGCAGTCAATAGCGCCGAAGTGCTGGGAGCAGTCTTCAAACCGCTAAGCGACAGCGAAAAACGCGAATACGGAAAAAGTTATGGCATCCAGGTCAGCAACATCACCAAAGGAAAAATCAGAGACTGTGGAATTCAGAATGGTTTTGTAATTGAAATTGTCAATGATCAGAGAATTCAAACACCGGAGGATTTTTATAGTATCGTCGATAAAATTTTAAGCGGAAAAACAGAAGAAAAAGGCCTGCTGGTTAAAGGATTCTATCCCAATTCAGGCGCTACGCGCCATTACGGGATCGACTTAGTCGATTAGGAAATACTTAAATTTTCATAAAAAATGGGTGCAAAGATAGGTTTTTAAAAAAAAATATACTACCTTTGCACCCCCAAAATAATAGGAGGGCGCATTTTAATGAGACAGTTAAAAATAACAAAATCCATAACCAACCGCGAAAGCGCATCTCTCGACAAGTATCTACAAGAGATTGGTCGGGAAGATTTAATCACGGTTGAAGAAGAGGTAGAGTTGGCTCAAGCCATTAAGAAAGGCGACCGCGTCGCTTTGGAAAAATTGACGCGCGCCAATCTTCGATTTGTCGTATCTGTTGCTAAACAATACCAGAATCAAGGACTTAGCCTCCCCGATCTGATCAACGAAGGTAATCTCGGATTAATTAAAGCAGCGGAAAAATTCGACGAAACAAGGGGTTTTAAATTTATCTCGTATGCTGTTTGGTGGATTCGCCAATCGATCCTGCAGGCATTGGCCGAACAGTCCCGTATCGTTCGCCTGCCACTTAATCAGGTCGGTTCGCTGAATAAAATCAGCAAGGCATTTTCACGCTTCGAGCAGGAAAACGAACGGAAACCTTCACCCGAAGAACTGGCTGCCGAATTAGACATACCGGTCGATAAAATTTCCGACACCCTCAAAGTCTCCGGTCGCCATATATCGGTCGATGCGCCTTTTATTGAAGGCGAAGACAACAGCCTGCTTGATGTGCTGATCAACGACGATGCACCGATCGCCGACGGCGAACTGATGAACGAATCCCTGTCAAAAGAAATCAATCGCGCCCTGTCAACACTGACCGAAAGAGAAAGTGAAATCATCAAACTGTTTTTCGGCATCGGTTGTCAGGAAGTGACGCTGGAAGAGATCGGCGATAAATTCGGCCTTACCCGCGAACGAGTCCGACAAATCAAGGAAAAGGCCATCCGCCGCCTCCGTCAGGGACAACGCAGCAAACTCCTGAAAGCATATCTCGGATAAAATACTAAAAAAAGTCTTCCATTTGGAAGACTTTTTTTAGTATTTTATCCATCGAATAATCTCTTTCAGACTTGGCTTTTTGCCGTACATCAATATTCCGATACGGTAAATCTTTGCCGACACCCAGACAAAAAACACGGCGGAAGCATATAATAAAGCCAGCGAAACAAGTATCTGCCAGAAAGGTATATCAAACGGAATACGTACCATCATCACCATCGGCGACGTAAACGGTATGAACGAACACCAGAACGCTAACGGTCCATCCGGATTCTGACCGCTGTATATACCCGCATAAAGTGCAAAAATAATTAGAATCATCATCGGCATCATAAACTGTTGCGAATCTTCGGGACTGTCAACAGCCGATCCGATGGCGGCATACAGGGAGGAATAAGAAATATACCCGCCAATAAAAAACAGGACAAAGTATAAAATAATTTCAACAAAATTAAAAGAATTCAACTTGGAGATTATACTTGCCACGCCAGACAGTTCAGCCATTCCGGATTGCATGCCGCTTTGCATGACCATTGCATTTTGACCGGTGTTGGCGTCGATGCCAAAAAACATGCCGCCGGCGCTTACCAGTATCATTGTGAGTAGACACCAGGCAAACAATTGCGTTAGACAAACCATTCCCATACTGATGATTTTACCCATCATCAGGTCAAACGGACGTACCGACGAGATCATCACTTCCACAATTCGATTCGTCTTTTCCTCCATCACGCTTTGCATCACCATCGAACCGCTCATCAGGATAAACATATAAATGATAATGGTTAATACCATTCCTATCGCGGAAGCAAGCCCGGATGATGATTCGGTCGCGGTACCATCCCTACCCCATTTGATGGTCTGAACATCCATATTCACCCGACTGTTTTGAATGATCTCATCCAGATTGGGGATATTGAACGATGCCCGTTTTTCATTTTCAAGATACTGACTCAGCGTACGGTCGACCTCCCTTTTCAAGTCGGGCGGTATTTGCTTTTCCGAATAGATTGTTGCCGCTTTCGGATTGTCAAGCAAATCGCCGCTTATTTCCAGAAATGCAAAAATGCCGGCGCTGTGTTCTTTGTGGTTTTCTATCGATCCTGGGCTATCGAAACGCAGAAAATGAAATGAATCCGTATCTTTAAACAAAGATACATACTTGCCGGTGCGATCCACAATCGCAACATTAAATGTTTCACCGCTTTTAATAGACGCAAGCCATAACGGCACAAATACCAGCGCCGCAAACAGCAACGGCGCAAAAAGAGTCAGGAGGATAAATGACTTTTTCGTTACTCGTTGCAGATATTCCCTTTTGATTACGATTCCAATTTTATTCATAGTCTGATATTTTACAAATTAACCGATGGGTACGTTAGCAACAACCTGAAGGAATACATCGTTCATGGACGGCAATTCTTCCGTAAATGAAAATATTTCATGCTGTTGCGCTAAAATTGCGAGCAGTTCGGAATTGCTGATCGCCTTTTCTTTCCGAATACGCACATTCAGCATATGATTTATACCCGGCGTTTCCGAAATAACGCTGTACTCATCCGGTGACTTCACAAAACTGCTATTTAGCACATTCACATTGAACGTGTTCAGTTTGAAACGATTACGGACTTCGTCTACCGAACCCGACAGGACTACTTCCGATTTATTGATCAGGGCAATCTCATCGCATATTTCTTCGACCGACGCCATGTTATGCGTAGAAAAAATAATCGTTCGTCCGCTCGCTTTCAGTTCCATGATCTCCTGCTTAAGTTGCTCCGTATTAACGGGATCAAAGCCGCTGAAAGGTTCGTCAAAAATCAACAGCTCCGGTTCATGTATCACCGTCACGATAAACTGAACTTTCTGTTGCATCCCCTTCGACAGTTCCTCCAACTTTTTGTTCCACCACCCCATGATACCGAACTTTTCAAACCAGATTTTAAGACGGCGTTTCGCCTCCGGCGCTTTAAGTCCTTTCAACTGAGCCAGATAAACTGCCTGGTCGCCCACTTTCATTTTCTTGTACAGCCCCCGCTCTTCCGGCAGGTATCCGATATGATACATATCGGATGCCTGCGACGGACACCCAGCCATCAAAATCTCGCCGCTATCCGGCGTCGTGATCCGGTTAATAATACGAATCAGCGTCGTCTTCCCTGCGCCATTCGGTCCCAGTAAGCCGAAAATCTTGCCTTTCGGTACCTGAATACTTACATTATTCAGTGCACGGTGATTTGTGAACTGTTTCACTACTTCTTTTGCTTCTAAATAATACATCTCATTTTATCATTTTATCCCTTTATTCCTTTATCTCTTTACCTTCCAAGTCCTGTTACAACCCTATCGCCTAATTCCTTTCCCAATAATCGCTTGACTTCATCCAGCTCCATTCGTTTTTTGAACAGTTCCCTTACCTTTTCATCATCTGATTGAATAGCTTTAATCTGCCTGTTAATATCATCAATCTTATATTTTACATACGCATTTTTCAGTGCAAATATATCATGAATAATCCAGCGTTCCAACTCTTCGCGCTCTTTTTTTCTTTTTCGTTCTTCAATTTGTGACTGTTGCTGTTCATCCGTCTGTTTTGTATGTCGAAGGCCAACTTCATGCGGGTTTTCAAAAAATTTACTTAACTGATATTTACTACTCAGCATGTTGGCGGCCAATTCACTGATTTCAAGGTCAGCATGTGTCAGAAAATACTGTGTTGCAACAAATGGTTCATCCCCGCAATGTGCAACCGCTTCATCTAAAATTCGCTTATACATAGGCCATTGGATTTCAATATCATCGTATGCCAATTCTGTCTGGATGTATTCCGCCACTTTATATGTCGGCGCTGCATTTTCATCGTTAGCAGAAAAAAGGTCACGATCGCCAAATTGAATAACATGACGGATCAGGGCTGCTTCAAATTTTTTGAAAGGATACTGTTTTATTGGCATACGCACTTCCTTAAGGGCAGGAGCTGCGACTTCGGCGAGCGACGGTTCATCCTTTAGAGGCGCTTGCAAATCGCGCTGTTTCCGCTCTTCCGATAGCTGGGTAGAGCTTTTGTTACGGTTCCGTATTTTAATTATTTCATTAACCAACACCTGTTCGCTTACTTCCAAAAGTTGGCTACATTCCTTTATGTAGACCGAACGGACAATGTTATCAGGAATAAACGCGACCGATTCCATGATATCCCTGATCAGGTTGGCTTTTCGAATGGGATCGTTTCCTGCTTCCTGCAACAGTAAATTCGCCTTAAAATGAATAAAATCAACTTCATGCTCTTTGATAAAAAGGGTAAAGTCAAATGAATTTCTCGAACGGGCAAACGAATCCGGGTCTTCACCTTCGGGTAGCAGCACGACCTTTACATTCATCCCTTCTTCAAGCAACATGTCAATGCCCCGAATGGCCGCCTTAATACCTGCCGCATCGCCATCATAAATTACCGTTATGTTATTGGTAAATCGATGAATCAGTCGAATCTGTTCCTTCGTCAGCGCTGTTCCCGACGAAGCCACCACATTCTCCACGCCTGTTTGATGCATGGAAATAACATCTGTATATCCTTCCACCAGGTAGCAATTATCGGCTTTAGCAATGGCCTGTTTCGCAAAATAAATGCCATACAGTTCCTTACTTTTGTGATAGATTTCACTTTCAGGTGAATTGACATACTTTGCCACCTTGTCTTTTTTACCCAAGATACGCCCGCCAAAAGCAATGATTTTACCGCTCACCGTATGTACCGGAAAAATAACACGACCATGAAAACGGTCGGCTACTGCTCCATCCTCCCTCTCATATACAAGCCCGGTCTTAATCAGATACGACTTGTTAAAACCGCCTTCCAATGCGCTCTGATACAAATCATTTCGTTTGTTCAGTGCATATCCCAACTGAAACTTCCGGATGATCGCTTCCCGAAAACCCCGTTCAACAAAATAAGTCAGCCCGATCGTTTTCCCCTCATCGTGTTCGTACAAACGCGATGTGAAAAACTTCTGCGCCCAACTGTTCACCACTATCATGCTTTCGCGGTCGCTATGTAATTGCTTTTCTTCGTCAGACAGTTCGCGTTCTTTTATCTCGATGAAATACTTCTTCGCCAAATAACGCAATGCATCATAATAGGCGACCTGCTCATGCTTCATGATAAACTGCACCGCCGTTCCGCCCTCTCCGCAAGCAAAACATTTACAGATATTTTTGGATGGAGACACATAAAAAGACGGCGTCTTGTCATCGTGAAACGGACATAACCCGACATAGTTCACCCCCCGCTTCTTCAACGTGACAAAATCGGATACGACATTCACGATCTGCGCCGTGTTAAATATTTTATCTATCGTAAACTGGTCAATCATCATTTGTATAATGAAAGTGCAAATATAGATTATTTAATTGTAAAATGAAAATTAATTTTGCATATCTCGCGATTTGCATTACTTTTGTATTTTTAATTGATTGCTATATTGATGAAACAAACGGTTATCAAAATAATATGCATCGTATTTGCAAACGTTGCAGGCATATTGACAACGTGCGCATCAGCACAGGAACCGGAGATTTCATGGCTGAAAATGATGCCTGAAATTCCAACGGACTTAACCGAACCGGATCAGCGCGCAGCTTTCCTCGTCGCGCATTTCTGGGATCAATTCAACTTAAATGACACTTCTTTTCTGATGACCAATCATCTGCTTGAGCGCTGTTTTATTGAATATATCGACCTGTTATCGCTTGTGCCGGATGAGCTAAGAGATCAATCCATTCAATCCTTCCTGAAAAAATCGGAAGATGAGGGTAACCTGTTTACATTCATCATCTCGTTAAGCGAAAAATACCTGTATGAACCCGAATCACCATTATGCAATGACGAAAAACTCATTCCTTTCCTGCAATATGCGCTCGGATCGTCGATACTCAATGAATCTGAAAAATTCAGGTTGAATTATCTGCTGGACTGTATTTCAAAAAACAGAATCGGCAACATCGCTAACGACTTCACCTATACATTGATGAACGGTGAGACAGGTAATCTTCATACAATCGAAGCTGAATACACCTTATTATACTTCAACGATCCGGATTGTGATGATTGCCGGATGCTTATCCGGCAACTGACCGTTTCGCCCATTATCAGTCAATATGTACAGGCAGGACGGTTGAAGATTATCACCTTTTACGTGAACGACGATCTGGATACATGGAAAAAACATGCACGGGAAGTATCACATTCCTGGATTTATGCCTACGATGCAGAACAGATAATCAATGCCGAGACAATCTATAACATCAAACAATTTCCTGCACTCTACCTTTTAAATCAATATAAAAAAGTGATTCTTAAAGACCTGACATTTGAAACCCTCGAAGATTACTTCAGGTCACCGTAACTTTTAACCGGATATGGAACTAACCAAAATAAAATTAAGTGTACAGGGACTTTCTAACAGCCAGATACAATCCGGCGCCTACGCACTGGTGCTCGCGGAAAAAGGTTTGCGACGCCTTCCCGTCATCGTAGGTATGTTTGAAGCTCAATCCATCGCACTTGCGCTCGAAGGAATCAACCCGCCGCGACCGCTCACACACGACCTTTTCCTTTCCTGTGTAAAAGCGACTGGTTACAGGATTATTGCCGTCTTTATCCACAAATTCGATGATGGAGTCTTTTTTTCGGATATCATCCTGTCAAACGGGAGATCAACCGCCAAAATAGATTCCCGCACCTCCGATGCCATAGCAATTGCCATCAGAAGTAATTGCGATATTTTTACGACCGAAGCTATCATGCAAAAATGCGGGATCGTCATTGATGAAAATGGCCGTGAGGGTAACGATAAAGAGCCGATACGGGAAGAACTGACTATCGGCGATCTGCAGGACATCACAAAATTCAAAGAACGGTTGCGCTCACTGAGTAAACAGCAACTCGAAGAACGAATGGCCAAAGCCGTCACAAAAGAAGACTACGAATTTGCCAAAATATATAAAGACGAATTGTTGAGCCGGGAAGAGAAAAGGGCAAAAGAATAACTTCACCATGATGGAACAATTATTTTATGCACCTGATATATCCGTGATCCCGGAATTACCCGAAGAGGAATCCCAACACTGCACGCGCGTGCTCAGATTGAAAACCGGCGATTCGATTACCGTCACCGACGGAAAAGGCTTTTTCTATGCTGCAACCATCACAAATACCCATCCCAATCATTGTCAGGTAGGTATCACGAAACGCTGGTCCTATCAACCGCTCCGGAAATATAACATACATATAGCTGTCGCCCCGACTAAAAACATGGATCGCATGGAATGGTTCGTCGAAAAGGCCACCGAAATTGGCATCGATACGATCACCTGCCTGCATTGTCGCTACTCGGAACGGAAAGAGATCAAACTGCAAAGGCTAAACAGGATTGCCATTAGCGCCATGAAGCAGTCACAAAAAGCCTTCCTGCCTGTGATAAATGAAATGACTGATTTTCAAAATTTTATATTACATGATTTCAATGACGTAAAAATGATTGCTCATTGCGCCGATGATCATAAACAACTCATTAAAAACGTTTATATACCAGGCAGGCAGGCGCTCATACTGATAGGGCCGGAAGGCGATTTCAGCTCAGAAGAAATTGCTGATGCCCGAGCTGCCGGATTTAGACCGGTCTCGCTTGGCGAAAACCGGCTGCGTACGGAGACTGCAGCGCTTGTCGCCTGTCATACGATCCATCTTCTGTCCGCAGATTACGCAGATAAAATTCATAATTCAATTTATTAATTATTCAATTAACACGCTCGAATGACAAACAAAAGATTATTTTCGTACTGCTTTTCCCTGTTTTTTTCTATGATACCATCTATTGCATGGACGCAAAATGTTTCTGCCGAATATCATATTGAAATGTTCGGGTCGGCTGCAAGAGGTAAGTATACGCCATTCTGGATGGTAAGCAACCAATATGGCGCCGTTCCATTGCAGGCTCAAAACGCTTATCTTCGAGCAGGCGTTTTTCATAATCAATCTTTTCATAACGGTCTTCACTGGAGCGTTGGCGCCGATCTGCTGGCCGCTACGCCACGTCACAAGACTGTCTATGTTCAGCAACTTTTTACCTCTTTACAATACAAATGCCTTAATCTAACCATCGGAAGCAAAGAGAATTATGCGTCGCTTTGGGATAAAGCGCTAAGTAGCGGCGACCTTGTTCAATCCCCAAACGCCCGCCCCATTCCGGAAATAAACCTGTCTGTACCAAAGTTTACAACAGTCCCCTTTTCAAAAGGACGTTTGCATTTTCGGGGAAACATAGCTCATGGAAGATCATTCGACAGCCGGTATCTGAAGTCGTTCGTTAACGAAAAAACAACCTATGTTGAAAACGTATTTTGGCATCATAAATCGCTCCATATTCGTATCATTGATCCCGAAAACAAATTCCCTCTGTTTGCTGTTGCAGGGATTCGACACTATGCGCAGTGGGGAGGGACGTCTACAAATAAAGAACTTGGCAAACAGCCGCAGTCTTTGAAGGATTTTATCCGTATATTTTTTGCCAAGTCAGGCGGTGAAGACGCATCACTGTCCGATCAAATAAACGTATTAGGCCATCATTATGGAAGCTACGATGTTCAACTCGGATACCTGAACGCTTTATTCAACATCTTTATTTACAAACAGCATTTCTTTGAAGACACTTCGGGTATGGAACTGTATAATTTTCCGGACGGGTTATATGGCGTTCAAGTTGATTTTCAAAACTTTTCACTTATCAATAAACTTGTTGCAGAATGTCTTGTAACGCGTCACCAAAGCGGTCCCGTTCACTATATCCTTTTTGATCACACAAAATATCCCGGATATGGCGGCGGGAGTGATAATTATTACAATAACGGTGAATATACAACCGGCTCTTCGTATTTTAACAGAGGTATAGGTTCGCCATTACTCACCTCGCCCGAATATAATGACAATGGCGCCTTAGGATTCCAAAGCAACCGCGTCCGCGCTTTCCACATTGGTTTTCAGGGTTACCTGTCAAAACAGGTTTCATACCGTATACTGGCTACGTCTTCAGAAAATTGGGGAACCCTGCACCGGCCATTTCTGAAGAAAAAAGACAATCTCTCCTGCGGAGCAAAAATATCCTATTGTCATCCACGAATGGAAGGATGGCTTTTTTCCGGAGAAATTGCAGCCGATTACGGCGCCATGTATGGCAACAATGCAGGTTTATCTCTCTCCATTAAAAAAATCGGCACAATAAAATAATCCCTTTTCTTCCCGATTATCTGCAGTTTACGGTTTGTAGCTGACAGACTTATTAACTTCCCTCAACCGTATGCGTTCCGTTTGTAACTTTCACGTTCTTTCCGCTTGGGAAGACTACTTCGCACGATGTTCCATCAGGTACGGTTACGCTGACTGTCAGTCTTCTACCTCTTTTTTGGATATTCACTTTGATTTCGCCGTTCACGGAGGCGACTGTTGTAGATGCTTCGGTTAGCTGACCTAATTGCGGCGCTACCCGGAATGTCCGGAAACCGGGCGTCAGGGGTTCTACTCCGCAAATTTTCTGGCTTAATATCGTGAGCGGGCCGCCGCTCCACGCATGATTGATCGTTCCGCCGCCAAAACCTTCCCTTCCGATGCCCCATCCTTCAAACAAAGTGGTATATTCCTGATAGTTCATCATCTTTTCGTAGCGTATCTTCATCCGTTCCATCGCAAAAGCGGCATCACCCATCCGGCACAATGCTTCGAGTACGTATTTTTCCATATACGGGCTGGCGTGATATTCCTTTTTTAATACTTTCAGCAGGGCAGGGTATTTGTTTTTGGAAGCCAGTCCCGAAACGACTGCCATGGCCTGCGCGCGGTCGTCCGTTTCGCCCTTATATTCGGGCGAACGGTAGGCCGTTCCGGACCAGAACTTGCCGTCAAACGCATTTTCGATATTTTTCATCATTCGCAGGATACCTTCAGCATCCCCAGCCCTGTTCAGTTGCAACGCAAATTCGCGCTCTGCTTTCAGCGCCAGGTAATACCAGCAATTCGTCAGCACGCCCATATCAATGTTCTGACCCCAGTCGCCCCATGACCAGTCGCCTGCGCGTTCAATAGCCAGACCGTCGGCGTCAACCTGCCATACATCATGCAGGTAGCGGTGCATACGGTCGTAAATCACCGGTACGAAACTGCTGTCGGCACTGTAAAAATACTGTGTATAAAAACCGTACCAGCCTACCGAAGCGAGCATTTGCAGGGGAAGCTCCCTGTTCCAGTTACCGGCAGGCATGGGTGAAAAAATCACGCCATCCGCACGCTGCCAGTTCATCAATTCGTGAATCCCCTTTATTGCCAGTTTGTGAGACGGCGGCGTCAGCGCATAAAAAGCCTCTCCGAGTTCGTTCACCTCGTCGCCCCACCACTGGGCGCGTTCCCTGTCCGGGCAGTCCATATAATTATCGCGCATCGTAATGTATAATGTACGTGCCGAGCGTTTCCACAGTTCGTTCAGGAACGCATCACTGCAATGGAACGGCTCTACAAAATCCGCATTGTAGCCTGTCTCGCGATACTTCACCTCTAATACCTCCACTCCTTTCGGAAAAACATACCATACTTCATGGCCGTTCATCCAGCCGTAACTCTCATATTCCTGCTCGCCGTCGCGCGTAATATATTCGCCGCGTACATTGGGAGAACCGCCGCCCATGTAATTATCCGTCTGCATGTGAATCATTGCGCCTGCTCCGGCTTTTACTTTGAAATAGGGAGTAACCTGGCAATTGTAGGGCAGTTTGCAGAAAAGCGTATCTCCGCCGGCAGACTTCCGGACGCTGAGATAATCCATCAATCCCGAATCTTTCCACAAAGGAATCGGACGTTTTACCAATTTGCCGGAAGGAAAATCTTCCGGATGCTCAACCATTGATACAGTCGAAATCCGTCCGGTAAACCCTTTCATGTTCCATCCGATGATTTCCCGCCGGGCGTCGAAGCGAATGTTGCTTTCCGGTAGCCGGTAGTTCGGAAAAGGCGCCTCCGTATCCTGATACGCGCCATACACCATGCCCCGCCAGCTGCCGTCCGAGACAATCGCAACATCACTGTTTACCGCATCGAACAGCAGCGCCGCCGTACCGCTGTTCACATGGTTAAAGCCGTTTCTGCCGAAATGCCATACCAGTACCGCAATCGTATTCTCGCCTGCCGTCAGGTAAGGGGCGATCTCCACTTCGTCATAATAGGTCGCCCGACGTTCCGGGCCGCGTTTCAACCCGCCTTCAAAAACAACCATCCGGTTGTTGATCCACAGCCAGTATTTGGTGTCGGTAGCTATGCGTGCTACCAGGCCGGAAGGCTTAACCGGAAGGGTGATATCTTTCCGGTAAGCAATCCATGTATTGGCTTTACTCTGGCTCTGTTCAAAACTGATCCACTTTCCTTTCCATTCCGGTTGCGCCCAAGTCAGCGAAGTGCAACAGAGGAAGATAAATGTAAATAATTTTAATTTCATAATAATCACTGAACAATAAACTGATAACTACCCTGCGAAGCCTCCACTACAAGGCATCCGTCTTCAGTCCCTACCTTTTTGATGCCTTTTGCGTATTCGATCGTCTGACCGCTTTCCGTGACAGCGTAAGCGCCGGAAACAGGAATGTAAACAGTAGCGTAACTGCCTACAGGAATGGTAACATTCATCTCAAGGCTACCGGAATTACGTTTCACTTCGGAAGCGACTTTACCGTAGGGCGTCATTTTTGAATAAAATGCGTAATCCATTTTCGCCGGTAATTGCGGTTTGAGAATCACATGTTTGTACCCCGGCTCATTTTCGTCGGCATTCACGCCGGCAAGCGTGCGGTAAAACCAGTTGAGGCCGCCTCCGAACATGGGATGATTCCGCGAAGAGCGTCCGTTCCAGTTTTCCCATGTGACGGTAGCCCCCTGTTCGAGCCAGTGGCCGTAACTTGGGAAATCACGCTTGTTCATTGCTTCGTATGCCACATCGTTCATTCCATTGGCAGCCAGCGTCTCGAAGAAGAACTGCGTGCCGAAAATGCCGGTATTCAGGTGACTGTCGTACGTTTCCACAATTTCCTGATACAGGGTTTTCACTATATCGTCGCGCTGATCCTGCGGTACGCCCATCACCAGCGCAAAGATATTGCTTCCAAAGTCGCCATACGTCCTGTTTTCAGCATTGTAATACTTTTTCATAAATGCTGTTTTCACATCGCCGGCAATTGTGGAAAAATATGTCAGGTCGTCGCGCCGGTTCAATGCCTTGGCTGCCTTTGCCGTCATGTCGGCGCAACGCCACAGGTAAAAAGTGTGCACCATTTCGTCGAGCGGCAGCTGATGCGGAGGCAGCCAGTCGCCGAGATTGAGCCAGTAATTGACCTGTTCCGAGTTGATGTTTGTTCTTTGCGCATACATGGTTCCTTCCTTTGTGAGCCAGGAGAGCATGTAGCGAACCTGTTCTTTCATGGCAAAATAACTGTCTTCGAGCATCTTCCGATCGCCATAGTGGACATAAAATTCCCATGGCATGATGTTCATTGCCGCGCCCCAGGGTACGCCTCCGCCGCAACCGGGTTGCCATGGCGCGCCGTTAGGCACATAACCTGTTTCGATATTCTGTGCATCGCGCATGTCGCGAATCCATTTTTCGTAGAAAGCGGCTGCGTCGAAGTTATGCATTACGGTGACGCAGGCCACCTGTCCATCGCCCGTATAGGGTGAACGTTCGCGGTGGGGGCAGTCGCTCGCAATGCCGCCGTGCATGTTGTCCAGCTGACTGCGTCGCCAGATTGTATTGATCTGTTCAAACAGCGGGTTCGATGTTCTGAACTCGGCAGCAACGTCCACGTCGGTGTTGACCGCTTCGGCAGTCAGCATATCGGCGGTCAGTTCATGAATACCGCTGATAACGGCCTTGCTGAAGACATACCACGTAAAACGCGGAGCGTATGATTCTTTCCCGCCCCCCTTATAGACGTATTTCTGCACGCCCAGCGGCGATTCGCAAATATATTTCACATTCAGTGTATCGCCTTTTGCACCCTGTATATCCTTGAAGCGAATCCATCCGGAAATCTCCACGCCAAAATCGACTTCGTAGGCGCCTTCCTCATTTTTAACCAACGACACGGGTTTGAGTATTTCCACCACCTTGTCGGTAGGAGCGGTATGCGCAGAAAGTTCGCCGGTAGGCGCTTCGCGTAGCGCTACACGCGCCCATTCCGAATCGTCGCAGGCTGTCGTGCACCATCCGTCGGTTTCAAGGTTGGCATTGTAAATTTCGCCATCGTAAATGCCGTTCATCACGATAGGCGATTCCTTTACCTTCCAGGTATCGTCCGAGCAGATGATGTCTTTTGTCCCGTCGCGGTAGGTGACTTCTATCTGGCACATAAAACGCGGAGAACCGAAAGAGGCCACCCAGCGCGATGTACAGTCATAAAAGCCTTCGCCGATGATGGCCCCTGCCACGTTTTGTTTTTTCTGTAACATGCCTGTAATATCATAAGCCAGATACATCACACGGTGTCCGCGAAAATTATTGTCGATGGCAATAGACGCATATTCGATATGCTGACGGTCGGAGTAATTCGTCAGGTTGGGTACTAAGCAGTCGTCGCCTACTTTTTTCCCGTTCAGATAGAACTCAAAAAAGCCAAGTCCGGTCACAAAGACTTTTGCCGAGGCAATATTGTCCCTGACCTGAAATGATTTACGTAACAGTGGTGCCGGATAGGATACATAAACCGGCTGCTGCCGGCGTGCGCCGGGCGTCGGCGGAGCAGTAATAGCGGGTACAGGCTGAATGACCCTGCGCGGCTCCTCGCCCTGCCAGGGAGCGCCAATCCATTTGGCTTTCCATTCGCCGGATGCGAGCAGTCCCATTCCCCAGCAGGCGGGAGCGCTCCATGCGGATGGCGTGTCGCTGCTGTCCCACACCATGACGCGCCACCAGTAGTCTTTGCCGGATTGCAATTTACTTCCTGTATACGGAATCAGATACGAATCCTGTGATGGCGTTTTTCCGCTATCCCATACATCGGCTTCTCCTTTTAGCAATCCTGCTTTCGACGAAGCGACGCAAATACGGTATGCCTGCTGATATTCGCCGCGTACCTTTTCCGAAGCGGCTTCATTGACCCACGACAGTCGCGGCGACGCCACGTCTACAACCGAAGGATTTGTCATGTACTCGCAGGTCAGCCGCACCGGTTTCACTTGACCGCGTTCCGCGCACGACATCATTACAAATATCATGCATGTCAGGCATATAGCGCTGAACAGGTAATTTTTTTTTCTCATAAATATAAGGTTTTTAGATATAATAATTGACAAATATAGTTTCAAAACTTATCGCAGAATTTATTGACTTTATTCATGGCCTGTTTTCTAAATTCTTTCGACAATTCTTTGACGTCAAATTCGGGGTTTATACATACCGTTCGTATCACGTTTGTATTCTATTTATTTTTTCAACGAGGCAAAGGTACTATCTTTTTGTTTCATAACAAATATTTTTTTGAATTTGAACGGAACTTTTTTTCATATATGCCAGAAAATCAATTCTATAGCCAATAATTATTGATTGATTAGTGGCTACTGTACAATCCCGGTTTCAAATATGTTCCTGCCCTCTCATACATTTAT
>Ga0082212_10001352_pt1 | contig 36056 bp, 29 predicted proteins | sample TergutNt197P3_FD_71548 | JGI IMG/M metagenome (GOLD analysis project Ga0082212, IMG submission 71548) | Neocapritermes taracua P3 segment gut microbial communities from Petit-Saut dam, French Guiana - Nt197 P3 | ecosystem: Host-associated > Arthropoda: Insects > Digestive system > Gut ...
GCGGCTGACTCTAAAAAGGGCTTGATAATCTCGAATTGGTCTCTAGTTATGTCGCTTGGATATTTATTTCTCATATAATGGTAAACAGCCTTTTTAGCGTTATTATACCATTTATCGACATTTATGGACATATTAAACAGCCTCTAAGGACGAATCATTAAGGTTTGGCATTTTGCTTTGGGAACAGCTTTCTTCGAATGCAACTGGTTCTCCAGCAAAACTTTGTGAAAATCGAATTCGCCAGTACTTGCCATTAGTGATTTTTCATAAATTGGAGCCAATTTTGGTTGTTGACATAATAATAATTAATATGATATAATGCCCCAATTGCATTGATAAAGAATTAGCTGCGCATAATCCATTCAGAGAAGGGCCGGAAGCTGGGAAAGCCCTATGGGCGGCGTATGTGAAAACCACTTTTGAGCAAGCGGAGAAATCCGCCGCTGGCAGCGTTATTGGCCAATCCAAAGCGGGCTGGTTACTTTCAACAGCTAACATGGGTGGAACCGCGGCATTGCCGTCCCTTGATTTTGTCAAGGGTTATTTTTTTAGGAGGGAATTATGCGAATTTTATACAACAATGAGACAGTTGAAATTGAAAATGGAATGACATTGATCCAAGCGGCAAAAGCTCTCGGAGCAGACAAGGGCGTTTGTGTTGCCTTGGTCGACGGGGAGGTAAAAGACCTTAGAAGCGAGGTTGGCGAAGGCCAGCAAATCGAGTTTTTAGATTTTGGGTCTCCAGAAGGGAAAAGCGCATTTTGGCATACAAGCTCCCATGTCCTTGCGCAAGCTGTCAAAAGGCTTTATCCCAACGCTAAACTGGCTATCGGCCCATCTATTGACAATGGGTTTTACTATGATTTTGATTCTGTAGAGCCATTTACACCGGAATCGCTTGAAGCTATCGAAAACGAGGTGGCGAAAGTGATTAAAGAGAATCCAAAAATCACAAAATACACATTGGATAGAAAAGAAGCGGTTGAAAAGGCTAAAAACGCCAATGAGCCATACAAAGTGGAGTTGATAGAAGCGTTGGAAGAAGGCGAAGAGCCGTCTTTCTACGACCAAGGGGAGTTTTCCGACTTGTGCGCAGGCCCCCATTTAATGGGCCTGTCGCCTATTAAAGCATTTAAAGTCCTTAGTGTCGCCGGCGCGTATTGGCGTGGAGATGAAAAGAACCAGATGCTCCAGCGTATATATGCTATAAGCTTTCCTTCAAAGGAGATGCTTGATGACTATCTCGAAATGCTTGAGGAGGCAAAAAGGCGTGACCATAGGAAGCTTGGCAGAGAGCTGGATTTGTTCAGCATCCAAGACGAAGGGCCAGGTTTTCCGTTCTTCCACCCTAAAGGAATGGTTGTCCGCAATGAGCTTGAGAATTTCTGGAAGGTCGAGCATGCAAAAAGAGGGTATGACGAGATTAAATCTCCCATAATACTTGATGCTGACCTTTGGAGGAGAAGCGGCCATTGGGACCATTACAAGGATAACATGTACTTCACTTTTATCGATGAGCGGGAATTCGCTGTTAAACCAATGAACTGCCCAGGCGCGATGCTGCTCTACAAACGCCAATTGCACTCATACAGAGATTTGCCTTTGCGTTACGGGGAGCTCGGGCTTGTGCACAGGCATGAAAAAAGCGGGGCTCTCCACGGTTTGATGAGGGTTCGCAACTTTACCCAAGACGATGCCCATATCTTCTTGGCGGAAGACCAGGTCCACGATGAAATCAACAGGATAATTGACTTCACAAACGAGTTTTACGCCTGTTTTGGTTTTGAGTATACCGTGGAGCTTTCGACAAGGCCGGAGGATTCCATAGGCACAGAAGAACAGTGGGAAATAGCTACAAGCTCTCTGGCGAAAGCCTTGGAATCAAAGGGGATTGCATATAAAATAAATGAGGGCGATGGCGCGTTTTACGGCCCAAAGATAGACTTCCATTTAAAAGACAGCATAGGGCGCACCTGGCAATGCGGAACTATACAACTGGATTTTCAAATGCCAGAGCGTTTTGAGCTGGTTTATGTTGACCAGGAAGGCAACAGGGTTAGGCCAATTGTCATCCACAGGGTTATCTTTGGAAGTATAGAGCGTTTTATTGCTATATTGGTTGAGCATTTTGCAGGCGATTTGCCACTGTGGCTCTCTCCGGTTCAAGCTAACATAATCCCAATCAGCGAAGACAATCTTGCAGCGGCAAATGACCTGTTGGAATTTCTTGCTGGAAACGGGATAAGGGCGAAAATTGACAGCAGGAATGAGACATTGTCATACAGGGTAAGGGAATCTGAGCTCCAGAAAATTCCGTACTGCCTTGTTATTGGCGCAAAAGAAGCTGCAAGCTCGACAGTCAGCGTGCGCAGCAAGAAAAAAGGCTCTCTAGGCGTGCTCCCCATCCAGGAGCTTGTAGCGCTGATTGATGGGCAGATTAAGAGCAAAGAGCTCTAAAGCGGCGATTCGACAGCGGTTTTTCGCGTGCCAAAAGGGAGAAAAGGAAAGGAGAAACAACTGGCAACCAGCAATGAGTCTGTTGTTTTAACCAGTTGGTGGACGGCGTCAAGCCGTGGATTTGATTATGGGCAGAATAAGGATTTTTTGCGACAGCGGCGCAGATCTAGCCGCTGAGCTAATTCAAAAATACGATATTGAGGTGCTGCCGCTTGTAGTTATAAACGAAAATGTCGAATATAGGGATGGAGTCGACATTTCTCCAAGCGAGTTATATGCCAATATGCGAAGTGGAGTTTCATATTCCACTTCGCAAGTCACGTTAGAGGTGTTTGCGAAAGCTATGCGGGAGGTGGTGGGGGCAGGTGACGAATTCTTGTATATATCAGTTTCATCCAAGCTTTCAGGGACCTGCGATGCTGCCAGGGTAGCGCGAAACAAGGTTTTGGAGGAGCAGCCACAGGCTAAAATTGAAGTTGTTGACAGTTTATGCGTCTCGTCAGGATGCGGGATGGTTGTTGTGAAAGCAGCCCAGCTGGTTGAAAGCGGCATGGCTATTGAAGACATTGCAAAAGAAGCCTTTGATTTTTACCCGCGAGTCCAGCATGTTTTCACAGTGGACGACATGGTCTATCTCTATCGGGGAGGGAGGGTTTCAAAAACATCAGCTTTCCTAGCCGGAGCTCTAGACATCAAACCTTTGCTTGTTGTTGAAGAAGGTGCCTTATTGGCTGTTAAAAAGGTTAGGGGCGAGCGCAAAGCCCTCTCAGGCCTTGTTGACATGATGAAGGAGCGGGTTGATGCCGCTTCGATTAGAGGGCAGGAAGTTTGGATTTCCCATGCGGATGCCCACGAAAAAGTAAAAACTATGATAGACTTGGTCAAAGAGGAATTTGATGTCGAAAACTTCATAGTGGCGGACATGGGCGCTGTCGTTGGCGCACATGCCGGTCCTGGGGCTCTAGCAGTTTTTTTTCTAGATACAAAAGTTTAACAATATTGCCGGAATGCATACATAAGCTGCTATAAGAAGTTTTAGGAGGCTGGTATTAATGAGGATTACCTGCGAGTCTTGCCACAGTTCCATTCCAAGCTCTTCATTGTACTGCCCAAATTGCGGAAGCAGGGTAAACCGCCCTGCAAGCAATGGGCCTGCAAATAGATATGACAGCAATTCAACTGACCGCTACTATGATTACAGCGATATAATGGACAACAAATTGTTAGCTGCCCTCTCTTACTTTGGTGTTCTCCTTTTGGCGCCATTGTTGCTTCGCAGAGATTCCCCTTACGTGAATTTCCATCTTGTCCAAGGCATCAACCTGCTAATCTTGGATCTATGTGGCAGTTTTGTGATGCGCATAATTCGTTTGACATTGCTTGGAAGGCTTCATACCCTCATTTGGCTTTCCTTATTAATGCTGCATGTTATTGGCATAATTAATGCTTTGTCGGGAAAAACCAAAGAGCTGCCGGTTATCGACAAGTTTAAATTGATTAAGACTATTTAGGTTTGAAGGCGCAAATTATTTATGGCTAATAAGACTGTCCTTTCTGCTGTTGTGTATTTGTTGTTTGTGGTTCTGCTCGCATCATGCTCGAATGGGAATGCCATGACAATCACAACAGACCAACACGACAATATGGCAGTATCAAGAGCAAAGTATACGTTTGAGTTTGACAATGAAGATTTTCTTGTGAACATAAATGTAGAGCTTCGGTATAGCAATGCAAATGCTGCTGTAGAGGCGGCAGAACACTTTTCAAACGAGAAATCAGTCAAGGTTGACGACAAAAAAGTGACTTATGACAAAGAGTCAATTGCAGACTACCAAAGGTTTACTAAAAATGAGCTCAAAGTCATGTTTGAGTCGTTGGGCTATATTATAAAGTAAAGTAGCATCTCCAAACCGGTTTCAAGATTGCTTTTGCTGCCGGTTTTTTTTGTTCTCTGCTTGAGATCAAGCTATGGGCGTGGTTTTTTGGGGAAGTTTGCCGATTATTCTGCTCCTTGGGCAGAAAGGCGCATTGGTACTAAATCAATTGTAAAGGTTGGGGGGATTTATGGTTAAATGGGCAAAGATTTCTGGAGAACAGTGTTTTGGCTTGTTCGCTCTCGGATTTGCATTTTTCGCGCTCCAAGAGCTCCCTTATATTATTATGCCTTTTATTGCACTAGGCTCGAATCCACTGCTTGAGATGCAAGATAAATCTGTATTGCTCAACGCATTGGAAAAAGTTTTCGGCGTCTCATGTGTCGCCACGATGCTGTTTGTTGTCCATAAAGACGCTGTTTGGTTCTCTTTAGATACCATTAGCGAGAAATTGTTTTTCACTGCAGCAATAGCTGCAATCGTGGTTTATTTTGTTGGCTGGTTTTTATATTTCAACGGCTGCCAAACAAAAGGGCTGATTATTGCCTCCTTGGTAGCCCAGCCGCCGGTTTATTATACTTTTATTGGCTTATGGCGAAAAAACTATCCTTTGGCTATCATTGGATGCTTATTTTTAGCGGCGCATACCGCAAATGTGGCGCATAACTTGTCCCCATAATCCAAAGCTCGCTTTATCGTGCACAGATTGAGAGGACAGCCGCCCAAAAATAACCGATAATCATATTACAGGAGCTGATGGATATGGAATGGATAACGAGGCTAAATGAGACGATCAATTACATAGAAAAGCATTTGGCGGGCAAAATCGACTACGATAGGCTGGGAAAAATCGCATCTTGCTCATCATACCACTACCAGCGGATGTTCTCATATATGGCAGGTGTGCCATTGTCAATCTATATCCGCCGCAGGAGGATGACCCTTGCCGCCATTGACCTGCAAAAGGGCGAAAAAATCATTGATGTCGCTTTGAAATACGGCTATTCCTCGCCAACTGCATTCAACCGCGCTTTTCGCGGCATACATGGCATAGCGCCCTCATTGGCAAGGAATAGCGGGGCCTTCCTCAAGTCTTTCCCACCTATCAGCTTCGTCATATCAATCAAAGGAGCAGAAGCCATGGATTACAGAATTGAAAATAAAGAAGAATTCCGCATTGTAGGGATATCGATGCCAATGGACACCGAAATCGAAAAAAACTTTGAAATCGTGCCTCCAATGTGGGCAGCAGCCGCGGCGGACGGCACTCTCGAAAAACTTGCTGGTTTGATGGATGCCCAGCCTATGGGGCTCATTGGCGCTTGCGTTTGCTATGGCGATGATAATTGGCGCTATTTTATAGCTGCGGCGACAACGTTGCCTGCCGAAACCCCATTCGAGGAGTTCCAGGTCCCGGCAGCCACATGGGCTGTATTTCCCGGAGAGGGGACAAGCCAATCTATCCAAGACTTGGAGAAACGCATCGTCACGGAATGGCTTCCCACATCAGGCTACGAGTACGGCAATGCGCCAGATATTGAGTTGTATTTTGATAGCAGCCAAGAGAATATGAAATACGAAGTGTGGATTCCTATCATTAAAAAATAATCTAACACGCCGATTGCAAAAATAGTGGTTGCATAGCCAATCGGGAATATAAAGAGCCAGATGTTGATATCGAAAATGCTTTATTGGCAGAAGCGCATGTGCCTGGCAATGCAGTTAGTATGCAAGATCCCATGGTTGCCACTGCCAAGTTTCCAGAGCCATTGTTGTGGCGGCTATATCGCTGCTGCCGGCAGATTTGCAATTCCCTACAGCTTAGAAATTCCCAAAAAAGAGATTGCCGCATGGAGGGCCATGAACTCCATGCGGCGGTTTGAATAATACTCTTGGAGATTGAATCAAATTGAGGCAAAGGATAAAAGAATTTGCTTTGGAAGCTTAGTGATTGCTTAGAAGCTTATTTTATAGATAGCGGCCTTCCATGCTATTAAACCATTTGCCTTGCTGGCATATGTCTTTGCCTTCGCTTTAATGATGCGGCGCTTTAGTTGCTAGGGCGGGTTGCCAGTCAAAATATAGTATGCAGAGGTATCAATTTTTGTCGACATTATTTGGTTGCTGTCAGCTTTTTTTTATTTAAGGTGAATGTTATCGCTTGCTGGGTTTTGTTGAGGGAAGCTGCCCTATGCAGGCCAATGGTGCATGATCCCGGGTATTGGCACTTGACGCTGCCCATTTTTGCCCAACACTGTTGGATAATGCGCGATGCTATAATTATGTTTCGATCGCATAGAAAGCGCGGCAAGGCAGGTTTTTATAGCCATGACAAGTCGATATTACCGCTGTTTACCGTATCGGACTTAAACACTCTTGCCGTTGTCGGGCCGTCATAGAACATCTTTATATCGCTTTCAATAGACCCAGGTTGCTCCCCCGACTTGGAAGTGGCAATCAAGGCAAGGTCGTTGATGCGTTTGCCGTATTTCTCCAGATAGCTCCTTGCAGGGGTTGAAAGCTTTCCTGCCCAAATGGGGCTTAAGAGTATCAATCTGTCAAAGTTGGATGGGCACTGCTCATCGCCTTTGATTTGTGTTGTGGATTTCCTTGTGGCTTGGAAAGCCGCCGCAGGGAAAGACGGTTTTTTCCCCTCGTACATAATCTCGTTAACTTCACAACCCAGTTGCGCGGATATTTGCTGCGCAAGCTTTTTGGTAGTGCCGGTCCTTGAATAGAAAACAAGCAAATTTGCCATATTGATTGTAGTGTTGCCAAAAGCATAAAACTCAAAACATATCTGCGAAAGCAATCCTATGTCCATCACATCCGTTTTTCCATGTTTGCCATTGCGCCAAAAGGGATTAGCTGCAACCCGGCTTGGCTTGTTTTTCTGCTGCTAACGTTATAGTGCTTTGATATAGCCAAGGCGCATCCTAGCAGTGGACAAGCTTTTTTTCGCTCGAGTTTTATAATGATGCTGTTTTGGCATGCTCCTTTCCTCATATTTAAGATTGGGTATTGCAGGCTGCGTTTCATCCAGCGCATTACCCCATACTGTTTGGCGAACAGCCAACAGCTTATTTCCAAATTATTTGCCAATCGCCTATCTGCCAATTCGATTGTTGGCGCTGCAATTACAACCCTGCGGCCAGTGCTTGCTGCAAAAAAACCGTGGGCGATTAATGCAATTTGCCGCTATCCGCCCTTGCCCTGTCAAGCGCACCAACCCAACTTCCACAACATGGAGTTGTCCCGATTCCCAAGCTTTCTGGGTTGTTTGTGCCAACTTGGAGAATTATCCTATTCCATAATACACCACTTTATTTCGCCACCATGGCAGTTCGCATCTTCTATTTGATTTCCCCCGAAAAAAAATGTCATCGGGCAGAGGGAAATTGCTTGTAGTCCATTTCATAGGCCAAAACCGGGCAGCTTGTTTTTACGTTATTTCCAGTACTAAAAAAACACGCAATCAATATTGCGCGCTTTTCACAATGAGCGAAGGGAAAAACTTACCTTCCCCTTTGCCCTTTATCTTCAAAATAGTCAAAGAATGCGTCAATATGGGAATAATCTGCATCTGGTTTGCAGATGCGCTCGTTAGGCACCTTTACAGAATTGTTATTCACTTTTGGTCTAGTTCCCGAAAAAGCTGAAAGCAGGCTTTTAATCTTCTCAAAGCTGCCAATATTGCCAAATGCGGATAGTCTGGCAATGCAAGATTCTGGGTCTGCGCCGAACAAATCCGCCAACGAGCAGATGGAGTCAAACAGCCCTTCCACGTTTGATGTCAGTGAATCTGCCTGCAATATCGATTCCTGTAGATGTTTTAGCTTGTTTTCCGATAAATATGGCGCAATAGCGAGTATCGCCCCCTCCAAGCCCATATTAGTGCTGGATAGGTCGCTAAAATCCAGGATGTCAATTTCAGAAAGGTCATTTAGCAAATCTTTGATTTTAAAGAGCGTACGTACTATTAGAAAGTCGTTTGAGGCTAAAAGGGTCAAAAACTTGTTTGTTTTGCCGCCTCTGCGAGGAATGTAGCTAACCTCGTTAAATGATCCGTCATCCTCAAACTCGAAAGCCGTGTACTCGCTTTCGCTGGATTTGCCCCCGTCGATTGAATCAAGGGATTTTGCGCAAACCACAGCCATTGCCGCTAGCAGTATCTTGCTTGCGCCATTTATATTAGGCATACACATTAACCTCGCAATTGTTATTCGTCACAGCAGAAAAGCAGGTAAACCAGTATCAACAGCACAAGCCCGTTGCCTGATAGCAAACTGTTGAGAAAACCAAAACCTTCGATGTCAACCCCTTCGCCAAACAACAGCCATAATAAGCCTAGAATTATCAATAGGGTGGCCGGCGAAAAAATTTCGTTGTAGTCAAGTGATTTGTTTCCCATATATTCCTCCTAAATGATAGGTTGGGCCCTCTACTTTGGCATAGGTCTGCCACTGGCAATATATGTATAGATATTAGACAGAGAGCTATGGCCTGATATGTCTGCTAACATAATACGTATTGGCAGGGCAGCTGTGCGTAGGCATAGATCGCAATAAGCGGCAAAAAAATAATATTCTGGTTTTGGCGTGTCAATACTCCTCTTGAGGCATAAATAATACCCGCCCATTGGTTGCCAATGAGGCGGGTGGCATATTTAGCATTGACATGCGAAATGCCGTTATGTAATATTAGTTGGTGGGAAAATAAATAACCAGGGCGAGACAAGCAAAGCCCAATGGGCAGATTGCACATTTTGCTAAAAGGTATAGCGCAAAACTGCCAAAGATATCGGCATGTTTTGGGGCATAAGGAGGAGAATGGCGAACAGCAGTTTTAGGAACAAAGAAATTACACCAATGGATGAAGATTTTTCCCGTTGGTACACAGATGTCATATTAAAGACTGAGATGGTGGACTATGCGCCGGTCAAGGGCTTTATGGTTATCAGGCCATACGGCTATGCGATTTGGGAGATGTTGCAGGCGGCTTTCGACAAAGAATTCAAGAAAACCGGCCACCAAAACATGTATTTTCCGCTTTTGATCCCTGAAAGCTATTTAAACAAGGAGAAAGAGCATGTTGAAGGTTTTGCCCCAGAAGTCGCTTGGGTAACCCATGGAGGAGGGCAGGAACTTGCAGAAAGGCTTGCTATACGCCCCACTTCCGAGACGATTATATGCAGCATGTACGCCAAGTGGCTGAATTCTTACCGCGACTTGCCGTTCTTGTATAACCAATGGGCGAATGTTGTGCGATGGGAAAAAACAACAAGGCCATTCTTGCGCACCTCTGAGTTTTTATGGCAAGAAGGCCACACAGTGCATGAGACATTTGACGAGGCGCAGGCAGAGACGATGCAGATGATAGGCATCTACAAAGATGTTGTCGAGAACTTTCTGGCAATACCGGTTATGGTCGGGCAAAAAAGCGAGAAGGAAAAGTTTGCAGGAGCCCATGCCACTTATACCATAGAGGCGATGATGCATGATGGCCAAGCCCTGCAGAGCGGGACCAGCCACAACTTGTCAGACCATTTCGCCAAAGCTTTCGGCATCAAGTTCCTTGGCAGGGACAATGTGGAGCAGTTCGCTTTCACAACTTCTTGGGGAGTGTCCACAAGGCTTATCGGAGGGCTTATTATGGTCCATGGGGACGACAATGGGTTGAGGCTGCCGCCAAAAGCCGCGCCGATTCAAGCAATAGTCATACCTGTATCCCAAGACAAGGAAGGCGTGATTGACGCTGCCAATGTAATAAAAAGCAAAGCAGAGAGAATTGCCAGAGTCGCGATTGACGCGTCGACTGACACCAGCGCAGGCTGGAAATTTAGCCAGTATGAGATGAAAGGCATTCCAGTCAGGATTGAAGTTGGTCCCAAAGACCTGGCCGAAGGCAGTTGTGTCTTGGTCAGGCGCGACACCGGAGAGAAAAAAAGCGTCAGCATCAGCGATGTCGATATTGACCTTGAAAAGCTATTGGATGAAATACAAACCAATATGTTCCAGCAAGCCAAGGAGCGCTTAGCCAGCCAAACATCGATTGTTGACGGCGGCATGGGCCAGCTCCAGGAGACACTGTCATCCAAACCTGGGTTTATTTTGACAGGATGGTGCGGAGATATTGCATGCGAGGACGCGGTCAAAGAGAAAAGCGGCGCATCACTTAGATGCATCCCATTTGACACAAACGGGTATAAAGCTGATACGTGTGTGTGTTGCGGCAAACCAGCAAAGCACACTGTAATTTTCGCCAGGGCGTATTAGAGCAATACTCGCTGAGCAATTTGTTGGGCACACGGGGTTTGTTTCGGCAGAATGCGGCAAATTCCAACCAGCGTGCCCGCACACTGCACTAGAAAGGATAAATATGGAAAACATTTTTGATGTTTTAAGTAGCCGCGGCTACATTGAGCAGTGCACACACACAGATGAAATTAGAGAGTTGTTCGCCAAACCTGGAGTGGTTTTTTATATCGGTTTCGATGCCACAGCGGATAGCTTGCATATTGGGCATTTTATCCAAATTATGGTGATGAAGCATTTACAAGAGGCAGGCCATGTGCCGCTTGTGCTTCTTGGAGGCGGGACAACAATGGTGGGCGACCCGTCAGGAAAAACCGACATGCGCCAAATGATGGGTAAAGAAGACATCCAAGCCAATGCTGATAAATTTGAGGCTATGTTTGGCAAATACATCGACTTTTCTGACGGCAGAGCGCTTATTGACAATAATGTGAATTGGCTAGCCAAATTAAACTATATCGAGTTTTTGCGTGATGTGGGCCCACACTTCTCTGTCAACAGGATGCTAGCGGCAGAATGCTATAAAAACCGCATGGAGACAGGGCTGACTTTCCTTGAGTTCAACTATATGATCATGCAAGCATATGATTTTTTGGTTCTCCATGAAAAATATGGATGTATGCTCCAAATTGGCGGAAACGACCAATGGTCAAACATTATCGCAGGTGTTGACCTGATACGCAGAAAACTGCAGGAACCATCATATGGCATGACCTTGTCTTTGCTTGCCAACAGCGAGGGCATCAAAATGGGCAAGACAGAAAAAGGCGCATTGTGGCTGGACGAGGCAAAGACGTCGCCATACGAGTTTTTCCAGTATTGGAGAAATATCGATGATGCCGATGTAGGCAAATGCCTTGGGCTTTTGACATTTTTGCCAATGGATGAAGTAGGCAGGCTTGCTTCGCTGGAGGGGGAATTGCTTAATGAGGCGAAAGAAACCCTCGCCTTCGAAGTAACCAAGCTGATCCATGGGGAAGAGAAAGCCAAAAGCGCATTAGAGGCGTCTAAAGCCCTTTTCTCGGGGGATCCTGACGCGATTAGCGCGCCTTCAGTCGCAATCAGCAATGATGCTGTGTCAGGCGGCATAAATGTAGTTGACATGCTTGTGCTGGCTGGATGTGCCCCGAGCAAGTCTGAGGCGAGGAGGCTCATTGCCCAGGGGGGCATTGCGCTAAATGGGGAGAGAGTCGATGATGTAGATTATGTTGTTGAAATTGGCAGGTTTGCTGAAGGTTTCTTGTTAGTCAAGAAAGGCAAGAAAAGCTTCACAAGAATTGTGCTTGAATAGGGCGAGTAGCAGCTTTTTTAATTAGGCCGACAAAACAAAACCTGGCATATTCATGTTGAATTTCGGGTTTGCCTAGAAAAACACCTTGCAAATTGTTATATTATATGATTTTTTGCCTGAAAAGCATCTGTTTTTTGCCTTGGGGCATATTGCTTTTATGGCTCATTGATATCATCGGGCAAGAGGGAACTCAAGCACACCCAAGCCAGCTCGTGAAGACATGCCGCTGCGGGATAATTGCCAGTATTGGCAATCCTTTTGCCTGCATTTATTCTCTTGGGCACAGGCGATCACGCTCTTTGGGATGCTGTGGTGGAATACTCAAAAACTCCAATTAGCTGGCTCTTGACTGTTTTTGAGAATTCTTGGCAGGTTCAAGCCGTGTTGAAATACTTTTGCAGCGGCATTATTTGCTTTAAATGCTCTAAGAGGTTGTTGCTCTTGATTATAAGAATTGTGCAGCAGCCTCTTTTTTTTACGCTTTTTGAAAGAAGAAGCCATAGGCAAAACGTTGCCAGTTATTCTTTAGCCTTATTTGCGGAGTTTTTTATCTTGTTTTAAAGGACTTGCCCTCCCATTGGCATATCAAACAAATGGAGGTAAAAAAAATGGCTGAAGATTACAAACTCTTTATATCAAACCAAGCATTTGCCGCATCAAGCATCAGCGGCCACGAGAAGCATGTTGAGAGAACAGCGGTCGCCTATAACAACCTGGACATAATAGATGGCAGGGCTGATAAGAATTATTACTACAAGCGTCCGGAAGCCTCATATAAAAACCAGCTGGACACCATGTACCAAAGTGGTTTGATCGACAAAACAGGGCAGAAAAAGACCCAGAATGTGCTTAATGGTTTTGTCTTTAATATGAACGCATTGTATTTTTTGGAGCATGGGGGGTATGAGGGCGCAATCAAATTTTACAAACATGCATATGATTTTGCTGTGAAAGAGGCAGGCGGGGAGCAGTTTGTCTTGTCTGCAGTCATGCATGCAGATGAGTTGAACAAGACCTATTCCACAAAAATGAAATGCGAGGTCTATACCTACCACCTTCATGTAGTGTTCACTCCTGTTGTCAAGAAGATTGTGCACGACAAAGACCATGGCGCTAAAGAGGTCTATAAAATAAGCCACAACCAAAAGTGGGCCAACAAAGTCAAGATCGAAGGGAATACCAGAAGCGTCGAGTATGCCTACTCTTTGTTGCAAGACAGGTATTATGAACACATGAGCATGGCAAGGTTGCCCAATATCCAGCGAGGCGAAAAGGGGTCAACCATCGAAAAGTTGAAGATGCTTGACTACAAAGGCCAACAACGCCAAAAATATGTCGATGGGCTGGAAATAAGGGCTAAGGAGCTGGAGGGGCACATCCATTTGCTGGAACAGGCAAAAAACAGCCAAAACAAAAAAATTCCTATGTCATATCAAATGATCCAAGATGGCGCCAGGTTGTCGAAATTGTCAAAAAATGAAGTTGTTGTTGAGAAAAAAACATGGGATGGCGTATTGGCTATGGCGCAGAGCTACTATGCTTTGAGCCATGAGTTTTCGGGCATGGAGAGGGCGGTGTCTATCAGCAAGGACCAGCTGCATAATGCTGGTTTGTTGATTAGCAAGCTCTCTGCGCAGGTTAAGGAGTTGGAGCCTGTAAAAGAAAAGGAGCTAGAAAAAACAAAAGAGCACGCTGAATTGAAGCGTGGCAGAGATTAGCGCTTCAAGCATTATCAAGTCGTTTAAACTGGATTGCCGAGAATTCCCCTGCTGGGATTCTTTGGCGGAATGCCGGCGTTCCCGGAAACAGCTGCTGCCGAGCGCCGAGCCTGCGATGAGCCCATGTAGAATGTCCCACCATCCAAACTTAGTGGCTTGGCGAACATCCTTCTCAATTTTGTGTTTTTTAAACAGCCGAGTAGTGCTGTGGAGGCGCATTTGCCAACTATAAAACGGCAAAAAGCCCCGAGTGCAGTATTGTAGCATCCGGGGCTGTCAGATATTAGGAGAGTCGCATATCTATTTCCATTCAGTCAAGTTTCCCTTTGTTACTAGGAAAGCCCGCTTGGCGATTTTGGCTAATGGCAAGTCCGATTTGTGGTCGGAATAAAACTCTTCGCAGGATGTGATGCCTGTCTCATCTACTAAACGCCTATATTTCTCAGAGCCATAACAATTATTGCCGGTAATCCTGCCTGTCTCTTTATCAGAAGGGGTGGCAATCAATAAAAAGCCTAAGCGCCTTGAAACCTCGGCCAAGATAAACTCCGGAGCAGCTGAAATAATGATGTCATCATCAGAGCGCTGGGCAAGGTACCAGTCATAAATTTTGCCAAGATGGACATCCCAAAATGCAGAAAGGAGTTCGTCAGGGTCGTTGTAGTCTTTCATGAACATAAACAGCCTTGTCTTGTACTTTTCCTTGTCCCGGGTGAGCAAGAAAGACACGCTTGCCCCCACAGCCCGAATAAAAAGCAGAGGGTTTGGCTTGCGTTTAAAACAGTACAAAAAGAAGTCTACAGAAGAGTTGCCTGCGTAGATGGTTTTGTCAAAATCGTAAATATTCATTTGTTGTTTCCTGTCAATTGTGGCCTTAGTCATATTTTCCTTTCATGTCATGGCAGAGTAGCCAGATTAATGCAATAAATGTAATGTGCCTCTATCTAACTGCTACTGTGGGGCTATAGCAGCGTTTTTCAAAGTTGACGAAGCATACAATTCCACCTTTCCAATAATCGTCTTGTTCCAGATCGCAATTCTGCGCAGGCGGGTCAATTATTGAATGGAATTCAGGTTACTGCTTCTGGCAACAATAGCTGAAAGGTTTAGCCATAACCATAGTACAACAGTTTTAAATTCTAAAAAAAGCGTTGCCAAAGTAATGCAGATTCTGCGGGTTAGACCATTATAGCACAGGATCGCTGTTTTAAAATATGGCATACGCTGTTTCATCAAATCTTGGCGCAGTAATAACCCATAATTATTGCAGCAGGTGGTTGGTGCCCGCTCTGTGTGCGCCGGCAGCTGCATAATATCCAGCTTGCATTAGTATCCTTGGCAGCAACTGGGGCTCAAGCAGACGCTGGGCTCTTTTCCAATGGAACAGCAATAGGCTAGTAGTAATATCCAAAAAAATTAGATGGAAGTAGTTGGATGGAGGAGGATTCGGAAAACGCCTAGGGAAAGCCCGAGATTTTAAATTATGTCTCGTTGTTTTATTCTCCACATGCCTGCCACTTGCCGAAATGGATCCTCGGCAAGCTCCAGACAATCCCATAGGCGGCCATGATATTGGCAATCCCAGCAAGCGCAACTTTCTAGGTCCTTGCAAGCCGCACTACGGTGGCTTGGCAAAAGAAAGGCCATGCTTTGAAGCCAGCATCGTCCCTCATGTTGCTGGCATCAAAGCAGAAGGCGCCTTTGTTTGGTTTTTGTGTTGGTTTATCTTTATTAAAGCTCCTTGGCTGTGACATCTTGCTGCTTTGAGGCCTGGATTTTCAATGTAAAAGTCTTGCACATTTTTATGCCATACTATTTTCTGGAAACATTGCGGATCCAAAAGACAAGGACGGTGTGCCGCTTCACTCTTGCCCGTGGGGGACATGCGATATGAGCTGGCAGCATTATTTATTAATCCATAGGAGATGTTTAGCGTTGAAAGTATTCATTGTTTACGCTCATCCAAGCTAAGACTCATTTACAAGATATGTGCGGGATAGTTTTGTTGAAGGCTTAGCATCTGCCGGACGCTCATTTATAATATCAGACTTGTATAATATGGGATTCATTACTGACATATTACTGGGAAGCAAATTACAGAGATGATTTGCTTCAAGCAGACGATGTAATCGAGGAACTGAATAAAATCAATTCCTGTGATGTGCTTGTATTTATATCCTGTATTCTGGACAGAAGCCCCCACAAAACTGGTTGGGTGGTTCGACAGAGTTTGGGCTTATGGTTTCGCTTACGGAAACAGGCGCATGGAGCAACTTGAAAAAGCATTGATAATCTGCGTTGCCGGCCCCATTCTATGCAAAATCTTAAAGAGTACAGCCATTATGATGCCATGAAAACCGTTATGCTCAGCGATAGGATTTTTGACAGAGCCAAGGGGAAAGATTTTTGCTGGATTCCACGACAAAATTTGATATGGACGCACGCGAATCGAATTGGGATAGGCGCTTGAAAACCGCCTTTGAAGCAGGCCGCACATTGTAAGCACAACGAAAGTGGACACTTCGCAATGAAATGTCCGCTTCGCCGCCATTGGTTCGCAGACATCGCCAATGGGGGTTTTGCGGGGCGAGGGCATTTGCCCCAAGCAAGCAGCCTTCTTCGAGGAGCGTGGCTTTTTGCGCCACTATGCGTGTTTCAGTTATTTCGAGCGCTTGTGGCGGGACTTCTGCGCTCCATTTTCCACCATCTGCCCGTAGGCCCTGCGATAGCTTTCGCGTAGTTTTATCATTCTCTTGTTTGGCTCATTTTGCATACTCTTCGGTGATTTCGTTCATCTAGCGCCGTAATTTTTTGCGAAGGTATTCATTTATCAATCCAAAATTTGGCAGCCATGCGAAACCGATGCTTCCAATAAAAAGGACATACAACAAATATGTCCTCATTGTGCTGCAACACAGCTTAGGAACGGGCCTTTTTCGGCTATATGTCCAACGAGGCATGGCTTTTGCAGGGATCCTCCAAGTCAGCCGCATTTAGGCGCTTTCACTTCCGATGCAGCCCGTTTATCGCCCAAACTTTGCCCGGCTCAACAATCATGGGAGCTCCTCTTGAAGCAAGTGGAACGCAAAAGAATCTAGCAAGGCTTTGAATGACGCGTCTATGACATCGGTTGACACACCCACAGTGCCAAAACTCCCATATTGGTTCGAATAGGACATTACAACCCTGACTTTCGCTGCAGTCGCAGATGCAGAGTCGATAACCCTGACTTTGTAGTCGGTTAAAACCAAGCTCGACAAGCTTGGGAAAAAGGATATGAGGGTCTTTCTGAGGGCAAGGTCGAGTGCGTTGACAGGCCCGTTGCCTTCTGCCGCGCTTATCTTGGTTTTTTCACCAACAGTCGCCTTGACGATTGCGCTGGCGATATTGCTTGGAGATCCAAGGTTCTTCTCGCCAATAACCCTGTAAAGGTCAACTTTGTAGGGAGGGTTGAAAATCCCCAAGGATTGCATCACCAACAGCTCCAATGATGCTTGGGCAGATTCGTACTGGTAGCCGTCTGCCTCTTTTGCCTTGATCAAAGCAATGGCAGCTTGGGTTTTTTCACTGTCTTTCCCTGCTTCCCCTGACAGTTTTTCCACTAAGCTGTGTATTGCCGCCCTCCCTGAAACTTCGGATACAAGCAAATGACGTTCATTGCCAAATACTGCAGGGTCGTTATGCTCGTAGGTTGCAGGGTTTTTCAATACTGCGTCTATGTGCAAGCCGCCTTTATGTGAAAACGCGTTTTTGCCGACATACGGCGAAGAAGGGTCGACAGGCATGTCAGACACTTCAGCTATAAGCCTGGCTGTGCCAGTCAACAAGCTTAAGTCAACGCCTTCAATCTGCCCTGAGGCCGCCAGCAACGCCATAACTGTTGAAAGCCTTGTGTTGCCGCACCTTTCTCCAAACCCGTTGAAGGTCCCTTGGAAATGGAAAGCGCCTGCCCTGACCGCTTCAATGGTATTTGCTACAGCAAGCTCTTTGTCATTGTGGAAGTGGACTCCGACCTTTCCAGGGTGGGAAGCGCACATTTGGCTTGCAATATCCGCAACCTGCCATGGCATTGCCTCGCCATTTGTGTCGCAGAGCACAATGCAGCTTGCCCCCGCAGCTATTGCGGCGCTGGCGACACTCATTGCGTAATTGCTGTCTTCTGCAAAACCTGTGAAGAAATGCTCGCAGTCGAAATAGACTGCCGCGCCCCTGCTCGCCAAAAATGAGACGCTGTCATAAACCATCTCGAGATTCTGTTCGGGGGTAGCCCCGATGACGCTAGATGCTTGGAAAATTGAGCTTTTGCCTACTATTGTGACAACCTGCGCGCCGGAGCCCAACATTGCCAAAAGGTTAGGGTCCTCGCTGGCTTTTGTGCCTTTCTTCTTTGTAACGCCGAATGCGGCCAGCCTTGCCTTTTTTGTTTTTTTCCCTTTCAAAAGCTCAAAGAGCTGGTTGTCTTTCGGGTTGGAGTAAGGGTTGCCGCATTCAATAATATCAACACCAAAATCATCCAGGGCGCTTATAATCGCAAGCTTGTCGGCGATTGTGAATGAAATCCCCTCGCATTGGGAGCCGTCCCGGAGTGTTGTGTCCAAGGATTCCAATGCCATCAGGGATTTCCGCTCATTTGCCTAAGCTCTACTTTCCTGATTTTGCCGCTGATTGTCTTTGGCAACTCATCGATGAATTCCACCAAACGGGGGTATTTGTATGGCGCAGTCGCCTTTTGGGTGAAAGCCTGGATTTGTTTCTTTAGCTCGTCGCTCCCCTCGGTCCCAGCCACAAGAACAATGTATGCTTTGACCAGCTGGCCCCTCAAATCGTCAGGCACACCGATTACTGCGCACTCGAGCACGTATGGCAGCTCCATAATAACGCTTTCGATTTCAAATGGGCTGATCCGGTACCCTGAAGACTTGATCAAGTCGTCAGTCCTGCCCACGAACCATAAATAGCCGTCCTCATCCCTCCATACCGTATCGCCGGTGTGGTAGATGCCATCGCGCAAAGCGTTGGCGCTGGCCTCTGCGTCATCCACATATTCCTTGAAGAGCCCGTAAGGGCGCCCTTCCCCATAACGGATGACTACTTCGCCGATTTGGCCGTTTTCTGTCTCGCTTCCGTCAGGGTCTACAACCATAATGTCATATTGCGGATTTGGCAGCCCCATAGAGCCAGGCTTGGGCTCGGTATTGACAAGATTGGCGATAGTCAGGGTGGTCTCTGTCTGGCCGAACCCTTCCATTATCTTCAAGCCGGTATGCTCGTAAAACTTGTTGAAGACTTCCGGGTTGAGCGCTTCCCCGGCAGTGCACACATATTCCAAGCTGGACAAATCGTAGTTGCCCAGGTCTTCTTTGATGAAGAACCTGAATATAGTCGGGGGCGCGCAAAATGATGTTATTTTGTATTTCGCAAACAACACTAGCAAATCGTGCGCAGCAAACTTTTCAAAATCGTATGTCATGACGCATGCCTCGCAAAGCCACTGCCCGTAAAGCTTGCCCCACACGCTCTTGCCCCACCCTGTGTCTGATACAGTGAAATGAATCCCGTCAGGGTTGACATTGTGCCAATGCCTGGCTGTAGTGATATGGGCTAGGGAATAGGTATGGGCATGGGCCACCAAGCGCGGGTACCCTGTTGTGCCTGAAGTGAAGTACATGAGCATGTCCTCGTCCTTGTGTGTGTCCTGCCTCCCATATCCGGGGCTGGATGCTGTGACGCCTGCTTCAAAATCCTCCCATCCATCCCTCTTTGGCCCGCACAGGATTTTTATTACGACTTGGGGGCATAGGGCGAATGCTTTTTCACACTCTTCCTTGACTTGCCCGTCTCCAGTGCAGACGATAGCTGTGATATTCGCTTTGTCGAAGCGGTAAACCAAGTCTTTTTCTACAAGCTGGTTTGTCGCTGGGACAGCGACTGCGCCTATCCTATGCAAAGCCAGTATGGAAAACCAAAACGAATAGTGGCGCTTTAACACAAGCATCACCCTGTCGCCTTTCTTGATTCCCAGGGACACAAAAAAGTTTGCGGTCCTCTTGGACATCTCGCTCATGTCGGCGAAAGTGAAAATCCTCTCATCTGTCTTGTCATCGTTCAGCCAAACCATAGCTGGCTTGGAAGGTGTTTTAGCTGCTACATCGTCAATACAGTCAAATGCAAAATTATACGAGTCTTCCGGCTTGAAGCTGATCTTGACCAGCCTGCCTTTGCTGTCAAACTCTTCATCAACGAAATTGTGGTATACCAGACCGCTTTTACTATCCATGATTATTCTTCCTCCTAGCTATTCTTCATTACTATGGCGAGGAAGACACAGTCTGCTCCGCCGGTCGCTATCATCCCGTGCCCCCTGCCCGAGTCGTAGTACACACAGTCGCCCTCATTGAGGATTTCAGTGTTGTCCTCAAAGCGCATTTTCATCGATCCGGACAGCACGAAGTTCATTTCCTGGCCTTCATGCCTTGACAGCTGGATTTCAGCATCTTGCTCCTCTTCGAGGTATGGCGCTCTTACAAGGAAAGGCTCAGCAATTTTGTTTTTAAAGCTGTATGCCATATGCTTGTAATTGAGCCCGCTGCGTCTTTTCACATCTAGGCCTTTGCCAGCTCTCACTATGCTGTAAAATGAGAGCTTTGGCGTGACTCCGGACACCAGCTCCATCAAATCCACGTTGAAGCGCTCAGCGCACAAGTAGAGGAAAGTAAACGAAAAGTCGCTCTTGCCGTTCTCTGCGTTTGTATACTCCTCAACGCTTGATTTGGTCACATCAGCCATTTCTTCTATGCTGATCTCTAAAATTTCCCTAATACTGCGGATACGTTCAGCTACGCTTTCAATAATGTAATCCATACGAATTGTCCTCCTCATCGGCAGCCGCTTTATGGGAATAAAAAAAGCCCCAAAATTTTGAGGCGACTTTCACCGCGGTACCACTCAAATTGCCCACTTGCGGAGCCACTCTCTACGCGTCAAACAACGCGAGCCCTTGTAACGGCGGAACCCGTTGCCCCTTACCTGTTATTTCAGGGGCACTGCTCAAGAGGGATATTTTGAAAGCATGTTTTACCGGTTTTCAGCTGCCCCGGTTCTCTGTTAAAAAACAATAGCCTCCAACTTTTGTCTCTATCAACGCATTTGAGCAGATTATAATTAGTTCTTGGTTTTATGTCAACATCTTTTTGTCATTTCGCGAAAGAATGCACAGGATAAGGCAAAAATGTCTGGAGCTCGCTGAGCAGCTGCTGGCAAACCATGGCGGGTGTCGCTAAAGTAAAGATTTTGCTTCCCCCGTCGTTTTTAATTTGGCGACATTGCTGCTGGCAAAGTGGGGACCGGTGGGATTTGCTATGCTGCCCAAACTGGTGTGGCGAGGCTATGGGCTCTTGGCGACTCGGCGGGGGAAGGCGGGATTTGCTGATTCGCCTTTCAAAGAGTGGGGATTGGTGGGATTAATGGTTGGGAAGTCGAAATGGGAAATTATCCTATAATGTGAATTATTATAACATTTTCATGTCGAAAAATGGCAATATTGTATTATTACTTATCTACTATAAGGTGTTCTTTCTAGATGAAAAGCATTTCAATCATGTGAATAGCTATTCATCTGGATAATAAGTACAAAAATACCAGGAATGAATGTCACGAATACTTATAGTGAAATAAAATCAACTCAAAAGAGATGTATTCGCCAATTAGTAAAATTAGCGGAGAAAAGGGGAGCGACATTAGAATTCAATGTGAATTCAGTTCTTTTGCCATTAATAACAGTGAATTATGAACACTTCAACATAGTTGAATAGAGCCAAGCGAGAAAAAGTAGAATGCTTCATTTTTTGGTTTTGTGTTTAACGGTGAATTTGTTTCGAATTTGCGCTGTCTGGACCCGCTCTTCTTGCTCACCGAGGAAAAAGTCAAGTATTATTCATATATACAACTAATCATATATCACAATAAAAAATATACTGTATAATATATCGGTTTGGATAAATAATAAATTAGTGGCAAATCTATTAATAACATGTTTACTACAAAGATTCCTTTTTGCTTCCTTCAAACTGCTTTACCCTAATAATAATCAATTATTAACAAAACATAGCGAAAATGTCCTTTATTAGCATGATTTAATATTGGGCCATCTTGTAGCGTTTTTTCAGAAGTATAAGCATTTATCCATTTTTCACATAGTTACAAAATTATACATAACACTAAAACACATAAATAATGTAACGAATAGGTAATTTATATTTTTCGACAGGTTTCGTTCGATTATTTCGGTGAAATTTACCGAAAATTATCCTGTTTTTTGAAAAGTACTAATCAACCTTGTATTATTCGAAAATTCTCGACAGTTAAGATTCGAACAAAAAATAAGAATCAAGGAAAAGCACTTGAATTAAGTGGGGCTCGGTGGTACTATATGGGTACCAGTGGGATACTAGACCATTGCCAGTGGGATATCAAATGGAGCGAGTGGTTCGTTGAACTCAAAACAAGTATATTACACCCTAGACGACAAAGGAAGATTGAGCATACCGTCTTTTATTAGGAACACTATTGGAGATTCTTTCACCGTGACAAGAGGCCTCACTGAGCCATGTCTATATATCTATTCACAAACTGAATGGGAATCCCTTTGCAACGCTGTCAAGAAGTTCAAGCTCAACGATGAGAATGCCCGTAATTTTGAAAGGGTTTTCATCGGCGGCTCTTGTCCCTGCAATGTGGACAAGCAAGGGCGGATCCTTTTGTCCCAAAACCTGAGGGCCTTCGCCGGCCTTACCAAGGATGTGACTATCTTGGCATTGACTAACAGGTTTGAGATCTGGGACACAGCGACATACTACGATATCTTTGCCTCATACGTTATGCCTGAAGGCGGAATTGAAGGGCTTGACTTCTGATGGCAAACCATATTCCAGTAATGTACACTGAAGTCCTAGAGTCTTTAGATATAAAGACAGACGGCATCTACCTGGATATGACCCTCGGCGGTTTCGGCCATGGGAGAGGTATTTGCGAAATGCTGGGCAAGGACGGCCTTTATATCGGCCTTGACTTGGACAGCAGCGCAATTATCCGCGCCAGCAGCAGCACAGGGGGTCTAAAATGCGAAACCGCATTTATCCAAACACATTTTTCGCGCTTTGTGGAAATCCTCGCCGGCCTCGGAGTTAAAACATTGGACGGCATATTAATGGATCTTGGAATTTCATCTTACCAGCTTGAAGAAAGCGGGCGAGGCTTTTCCTTTAATTTTGATGAACTTTTAGATATGCGAATGGACACCTCATCAAAGCTATCTGCTTATGAAATAGTAAACACCTATAGCCAAGAGCGCTTGGCAGACATCATTGAAAGCTATGGAGAGGAGCGTTTTGCAAAAAGAATCGCTGCAAGGATAGCCCAGGACAGAAAATCTTCACCCATAAAAACTACAGGACAGTTGGCAAAGCTGTGCGCCCAGTGCATTCCAGCCAGGTTCCATGTGCCAGGGCGCAATCCGGCGACAAAAGTATTCCAGGCCCTTCGAATAGAAGCCAACGATCTTTTGTCGGGCTTAGGGGATACTGTGCGCTCGGCGATCGCACATCTCAATGAAGGCGGAAGGATTTCAATTATTTCTTTCCACTCCCTTGAAGACAGGGCAGTCAAGCAAGCGTTCGCAGAAGCGGCCAAAGGTTGCGTCTGCCCAAAAGAGCTTCCGGTGTGTGTGTGCAACCATTTGCCTGAGATAAAATTATTAACTAAGAAGCCTTTGGCTCCGTCCAGCTCGGAGATAGTTGCCAATCCAAGAGCCCGATCCGCAAAGCTTCGGGTAGCCAGCAAGCTGGTTATATCAGATATGTGAAACGCATAGAATGGAGGAGAGAATGAGCAACAAATCACTATCGCTAGCAAAAAACACAGCAGAGTTGCAAGCCGATGCCTCTGACGTCAAGCGCAGAGTCCAAATCAGAAGAATATCACGTAAAAGTAATAAATCCCTGATTGTTGCCTGCCTTGTTTTTCTTGTGTTGTCCACATGCCTTGTTTTCCAGCGAAACGAAATCAACAACCTAGATAGCCAAATCAGGGAACTGGAGATTGCCCACAACCGTGCTGTGAGCATAAACGACGATTTGAGGGGGCAAATCCTCAAAGTCGACAAATCCCAGATCGAGCGTTACGCTGTAAATGTCCTTGGCATGGTCAAAGCAGATGCCGGAGATGTTGAAAGGGTTTCTTTCAACGTGCCCAAGAAGCCAGCCCCCGCTACCGAACAAAAGGCAAAAGGCGGGTTTGGGGCTGCTATCAATAGTTTGATGAGGCTTTTTAGCTGAAGCGCCTGGATATTGCAAAAACCTGGACTTTCGAAAAACAAGGTGTCAATCTTTTAGTTTGGTGGTTAGAATGGAAGCAAGATTTAGGCAACTGTCTATCAAACGCATCGTTGCGGCTTTTTTGCTCATCATGTTCTTTTTCTCCTTGCTGCTAGTCCAGCTTTTCAAGCTGCAAGTATTGTCTGCAAGCGAGCTTAGCGAAAAGCAGTCCTATTATATGACAAGAGATATGCCCCTGACAGCGTCTAGGGGCGATATATATGACCGGAATCTGAATATTCTAGTCAGGGACGCCAGCTGTTCGATGATAAGCGTTTATCCGAACAGCGTCAAAGAGCCTGAAACTCTCAGCATCTTTCTATGCTCTAAGCTAGGTTTGGATTATGATTCGGTCTATAGCAAAGTCACAAACACAAAGCTCGATTATGTGACTATAAAACGTGGTGTCGAAAACCATATTGCCATTGAGATCAAAGACGAAAAACTTTCTGGAGTGCGCATAACTGAGGACAAGAAGCGTTATTATGTAGACAGCACGTCAGCAGCCTATGTTTTGGGGTTTTTAGGCTCCGAGCATTTGGGCATGTACGGCGTCGAATCTGTGCTCAACTCAATATTGCAAGGGATTGATGGCCGCCAGACAGTTTTGACCGATTCCCAAGGGCGGGTTATCGAATCTGAAAACATATTCAAAGTCGAAAGCCAGCCGGGCCGCTCGGTTTCTCTTACACTGGACTCAATATTGCAGTATTATACAGACAATGCTGTTTTGGAGGCATATCTGCAACACAGGCCAAAAAGAGTTATAGCATTAGTGAGCGATCCATATACCGGCGAGCTGCTAGCAGCCTCGGCTTATCCCAGCTATGACATGTCAAATGCTTGGAATATCAGCGATGATTTCCAAACTGCATTTTCAAAAGACTTTGCAGGCAAAACCCTTGGAGAGCAACAGCTTGAAATGTGGAAAAACCCCTTTACCTCGTTTATATATGAGCCTGGGTCTACATTCAAGACTATTACAGTTTCCAGCGCCCTCAATGAAGGGGTTGTGTCAACATCCTCGACCTTTAATTGCTCTGGCTCTCTTTTGGTGTCTGGAATTCGAGTCAAATGCCATATATTTCCACGATCCCATGGGCATGAGACTTTGACCCAAGCCTTGGTCAATTCATGCAACCCTGCTATGATGAATATAGTGATGAGCATGGGAGGAGAGCGATTTTATGCCGCATTGCGAAACTACGGTTTTGGCAAGAAGACAGGCATTAAACTTGATGGCGAAGAAAATGGCTTGTTGACTGACAGATCTGGCTCAGCAGTTGTAAACTACGCAACCCTCGGGTTTGGCCAAGGGCTTTCAGTGACGCCTTTGCAGCTGCTGATGGCAGAAAATGCGGCGATAAATGGCGGGGTCCTCTATGAGCCTATGTTGGTGAAAAGCGAGATCAACACAGCCACAGGCGATATAATAGTTGAGCATAGCCCGAAAGTGGTGCGCAATGTGATTTCCGAGGCGGTATCCTCCATTATGGTGTCAATGCTTAGAGAGAGCGGCGAGCGCACTATGGGTTTGAACGACTACAAGGATCTGAAGATTGGCGGAAAGACTGGCACCGCCCAGAAGATTGTTGACGGGGCATATGCCCAAGGGAAGAATGTCGCTAATTTCTATGGCTTCGCGCCATATGATGATCCAAAACTGTCCGTGCTTGTAATTGTTGATGAGCCTACAGGCGACCAGAGCACAGGCAGCATGGTGGCAGCCCCAGTGGCAGCCAAGATCCTCTCCCAAGCCATTGGCTACGTGGATTCTCGCCAATCTGGGGATTATAGCTCCAGGCCGGCATTTATAGTGCCTGACATGAGGGGCAAGACCAAAAGCGAGGCTGTGGCTACTCTCGAGAGCCTAGGCGCCACATACGAGCTGACAGGCGACCATGACGGAATTGTCACAGACCAGTCAATTCTAAGGGAAGAATACATCCCTGGCAGAAAAATAGTAATTGATGTGACATCATCGGACACAAATACGGTATTGATGCCTGATTTGAAAGGAATGAGCGTCCAACAAGCCAATAGCATACTGAGCTCACTAGGTTTGGTTCTCAACGCCAGCGGAGGCGGCATCGCTGTATCGCAAAGCGTCGAGAAAGATACCTTCGTGACAAAGAACAGTGTCATAAGCGTGACATTCAAGTATATCCAGTAGCCCATAGATAACCGCTTGTCGGTATTGGGTGGGGGGCATGCCTCCCAACTAGGGTTGAATATTCATCCACATCGCCTATTGTGTCTTTTTGCTTGCCGGCAGGCAAGCAGATATTTGGGCTTGTGGTTTATAGGCCTATGCAGCCGCAAGGTTAGAGAGGAGGAGGCGCATTTCCCCAAACGCTTTTCAAAGCGTAGGTGTCTTGCGCTAAGGTTTAATGGATGATCCAGCTAAACACATCACACGCTGCCAGGCTTGCAGGCGGCCGAATTGAAGGCGAAGACCGGGACTATCAAATTACTTCCGTAGTTGTCGATTCGAGGAAAGCTAGAGCTGGCAGCTTGTTTTTCGCCTTGAAAGGCCAAAGCACTGACGGGCACAAGTTTTTGGCTGACGCGTACTCAAACGGTGCGCGTGTGGCGGTAACCAGCGAAGTAGACCCTTCATTTGAAGGATGCCAAATTGTTGTGCAAGACACCTTTGAAGCATTGCAAAATATGGCCAGGGGCTACATGGAGATGTTTGATTTGCCTGTTTTAGCTGTAACAGGATCGAGCGGGAAAACAACAACAAAAGACATTTTGTCAAGCGCTTTGTCGCTAAAATACAATGTAGCAAAGACCCAGGGCAACCTCAACAGCTCCACTGGTGTCCCTCTGTCTGTGTTTAATCTAGACATGGGCCACACTATTGCTGTTTTTGAAGTGTCAATGTCCGCGCCGGGGGAAATCCTCGGCAACGTAAAGATTATTAAACCCACTACCGCCTTGATCACAAATATCGGGGTAGCGCACATGGAGCAGTTGGGGAGCAGGCAAGGGATATTCAACGCTAAAATGGAGATTGCCTCATATCTCACAACTGGGGACTGCTTGATAGTCAATGCTGACGACCCATTTTTAGCTTCTATATCGGGCAAGCCATACCAAGTTGTTGGCGCAGGGGTCAATAATGGGTCCCTGCAGGCTTTTGATGTCTCGTTTGAAGGCGGTGTTTCTAATTTCAAAGTGATGGTGGACGGAAAAGCGCGCCAGTTCCGGTTTGCATTGCCAGGAATGCATATGGTGTCAAATTGCCTGTTGGCGATAGCCGCATGCCTAAGGCATGGCTTGGAGCCGGAGCAGATACAGGCAGGCCTGGACTTGTACAGCCCCGGGGAAAAGCGTATGGAAATTGAGGAAAAGTCAGGGGTAAAGCTGATAAATGACACTTACAACGCCAACCCTGACTCGATGAAAGCAGCCATTGACTCCCTTGTGGCGTCAACAAGCAACAAAGCCATTTTGGTTATTGGCGATATGTATGAGCTTGGCCCTGAAGGCCCTAGCTTGGCCAATGGGGTAGGAAAGTATGCTGCAAGCCGTAGTATTTCGCACTTGTTTGCTATAGGCGATATGGCAAATGATTATATAGATGGATTCAATGAAGCCAATGGCTCCGGCCAGGCTGTTGTTTTTTCAAGCTACACCGGGTTGGCCGAAGAGCTTTTGAGCATAATTTCTAAAGGGGATGCCATTCTCTTCAAAGCGTCCAGAGGTGTGGCGCTTGAAAAAGCATATATGGTAGCCAGGGAGTATTTTGCATGAACAAGGCGATACTGACAACGCTTATGTCTTTTTCGATTGTCATTGCCATTACACCAAGGGCGATCGAGTACCTGCACCATATCAGATTCGGCCAAGCCGTCAGGGAAGTTGGCCCGGTTACGCATTATAAAAAAGCTGGCACGCCTACTATGGGTGGAGTGGTTATAATTGTCAGCATTGCTGCGGCGTCATTGATCGCATCCGCAGGCGCAGATTCCAGCTTGGTTTTTGCAGTGATCGTGACAACAATCTTTGGTTTGGTGGGGTTTCTGGACGACTATATTAAAATTATCCAGAAAAGGTCCATTCCCAATGAGCGCGGCGTTTCCGCATCATCCCTCGGGCTTCGCCCGATCCACAAGCTCTTGATGCAGTTGTCAATAGCAACTGCGCTTGCGGTTTATGCAGCGTACCACCCAAGTATCGGCACAAAGATCCTAATACCGTTCACCAGCTATTTTTTTGACTTGGGTCTTTTGTTTATCCCGTTTGCAGTAATTGTTATAGTGGCTGTTATCAACGCAGTGAATTTTACTGACGGGTTGGACGGGTTGGCCAGTGGCGTCACAATGATTGTTTTTATCTTTTTTTTCGTAGCCGCCATGTCAAACGGAATGGCTTCAATGGGATTGTTCGCCGCGGCAGTGATCGGGGCTTGCTTGGGTTTTTTGGCATTCAACTTCAACCCCGCAAAGCTTTTTATGGGAGACACCGGCTCAATGGCTCTGGGAGGGGCAGTCTCCGCCATCTCAATACTCACAAGGACAGAGCTTTTTATACTTATCGCAGGACTCATTTACGCAGTTGAGCTCGTTTCAGTAGCAATCCAAGTTTCTTTTTACAAAATGACCAAAGGCAAGCGGTTTTTCAAAATGGCTCCGATACACCACCATTTTGAGCTGTTGGGGTGGGAAGAAACACGCATAGTGATGATTTTTTGGATTTTCACAGCAGTTTGCGTGCTTGTCTCAATGCTCTCCCTGCCTATTAATTCATGAATCATCAAAATAAAACAAATATCCAAAACACATGGAGGCTCGACAAAATGGAACTGCCAAAAACAACAATAGTTATCGGCGCGGCTCGCAGTGGCATTGCAGTCGCAAAATTCTTGTCAAGGAACAATGCACGTTGCTTTCTCTTTGACAGCAGCCCATTGGAAAAACTAGACAACAATGGCGCTCTTGCAGCGCAAGCCGCCGAACTTCCCGGAGTTTCTGCTTTCTTTGGCCGAAACCCGACTGCAGAAGAGGTCTCGCAAAGCTCGCTGGTTGTCTTAAGCCCTTCTGTGCCGCCCCAAGTGCCCGCAGCCCAAGCTGCAAGGGAAATGGGCATCAAAGTTGTATCGGAGACTGAATTCGCGCTTGGCTATTTTTATGGCAGAATCAGCGCAGTCACCGGAACCAACGGAAAGACAACGACCACCTCCCTTCTGGCAAAAATCCTGTCAGACGCCGGCTTCGACAGCTTCCCTGCAGGGAATATTGGCGACCCTCTTGCCAATTATGCTGGGGAAGGCAGCGAAGGGCAAATAGCCGCATTGGAGATTTCAAGCTTCCAGCTGGAGATGGCTGAGCTGATGAAGCCCACCAGCGCGATAATAACCAACATCACCCCTGACCATCTGGACAGGCATAAGACAATGGAAAACTATATCGAAGCCAAAGCCAATGTGTTTATGAACATGTCCGGGGATGATGTATTGATACTCAATTACGACGATCCAATAACCAGGTCTTTCGCAAGCAAAGCGAAATGCAAGACTCTTTTCTTCTCAACGCAAACAGAAGAGGGTGTTGACGCATATTTGTCAGGCAAAGAAATAATAATAAAAACAGAGAACGGGCCAAAGGTCATAGCAAACCTGGGAGAGATGAAAATAGTAGGCGCCCACAACGCAGCCAATGCTGCTGCTGCCGCCCTTGCAGCTCTCCATGAAGGGGCTCCGTTTGATTCTGTTGCAGAAACAATCAAGAATTTTAACCCGGTTGAGCATAGAATTGAGTTTGTATCGGAGGTTAGCGGGGTAAAATACTATAATGACTCAAAGGGAACAAACCCGGATGCCACAATGGTGGCATTGGCAGCAATGGATAGACCCACAGTGTTGATACTGGGCGGATATGACAAAGACAGCGAGTTTGACTCCCTATTTGCCCTTGATTATTTCAAATCAGGGATAGTCATCGCAATTGTCGCCCTTGGCGCGACAAAAGAAAAAATCCTTGATGCGGCAAAGAAAGCAGGGTATGAAAATATCCATGAAGCAGATACTTTTGAAGAGACTGTCCATATGGCTTCAAACTTGGCAAGCGAAGGGCACAATGTGCTGCTAAGCCCTGCTTGTGCCAGCTGGGGGATGTTTGAAAACTATGAGCAGCGTGGCATGAGGTTTAAAGAGCTTGTCATGGGGCTTCATTAAAAAAGCAGGTGTTATATATGAGAAGTGCAATCAAGATCAAAAGCAAGCCAAAGGAAAAAAGCGACTTTTTTGAGTCTATCAAAAACATAGTGCTTGAAATGCCAAACCAGCTTAAAAAGCCCATGGACAAGGGCATAGTTGTTTTGGTCTTGCTCCTTAGCTGCTTCGGCTTGTTGATGATCTGGTCAGCTTCGATGTACAATGCAAAGCTCGCTTTCCAAAACAACGAATTTTACTTTGTAAAAAAACAATTGACCTTTGTTTTGCTGGGCTTGGGTTTGATGTGGGTCGTGTCAATTGTGAACTATAAGCATTTGAGGCGTTTTGCAGGGTTGGCCTTGGGCATCTCCCTGATCCTCCTCTTGGCTGTCATGTTGTTTGTCAACGAGTCGAGCCATGGGGCTTCCAGGTGGATTACGATAGGCGGCGTCGTTATCCAGCCGGCAGAGCTGGCAAAGGTATGTGTGCTGCTTTTTGTGGCGAGGGAAATAGAGAAGCGCCAAAACATGCTAAGCAGCTTTAAAGGCTTTGTCATCCTCCTTTCCTTTACTGCGGTATTTGCTTTGTTGATATACCAACAGCCTGCTCTGTCAACAGCGATAATCGTGGCGGGCCTCATCATCGGCATGTACTTTATGGCAGGCGGCTCAATGATCTGGATTGTTTTGATGGCTGCTATGGCTATTTGCGTTGTGGCGCTGTTTATATACTCAAGCCCGTGGCGGCTTGAGCGGGTGTTGGCCTTCTTGGATCCTTGGAGCGATTTGTTGGGAAAAGGGTGGCAACCCGCGCAGTCGCTGATGGCCCTAGGCTCTGGCGGGATTTTTGGCCAAGGCATTGGCAACGGGAAGGCTAAACTGATGTTTTTGCCAGAGCCCCAAAACGACTATATATTCTCGATAATCGGCGAAGAAATGGGCTTGCTGGGATGCGTAGTGTTGATTCTCGTGTACTTCTTGCTGATTTTCAGGCTAATACGGATATCGCTGGCGACTCCGGATATTTTTGGCAGGCTATTGGTATCAGGCATGGCGCTGTTGCTTGGGATGCAGGTGTTTCTCAACATTGCTGTTGTCACAAACCTGGTTCCCCCGACAGGGGTGATGCTGCCATTCATAAGCTATGGAGGGTCATCTTTGGTCACACTTATGCTAGGCATTGGCGTTTGCTTGAACGTGAGCAGGAATGTGGCATAATCAATATTTTAATCGGTAGGCATAAAAAATGGCAAATATTTTGATAGCCGGAGGAGGGACAGGCGGACACGCCTATCCTGCTTTAGCGATTGGAAAAGAGCTCAAGCACAGGAATCCGCAGTGGAATATCGAGTTTGCTGGAAGAAATGACTTGATAGAAGGAAGAATAGTGCCTCTGGAGGGCTTTAAGCTCCATGAGGTGTATGTGGAAGGCTTTGAGCGGTATTATTCACCTTTGCGAAAGGCCAAGGTGGCAGCCAGGGCTGCCCTGTCTTTTTTTCAAAGCTTTCGTTTGCTTTCAAAGTTCAAGGCAGACTGTGTAGTAGGGACAGGCGGGTATACGTGCGGACCGATAGTTTTGGCAGCGCACATGAAAGGCTTGCCGACACTGATATGCGAACAGAATGTCATACCTGGATTCACAATCAAATCCCTCTCCAAGGTCGCCGACAAGGTTTGCCTCTCTTTTGCTGATGCCAAGGAGTACATGGCGAAGCCTGACCGGTGCATCTTCACCGGCAATCCTGTTCGCAGGGAATTTGCCTTGTTTAACCGCGGGATAGCGCGCAATAGCATGGGCCTTGAAGATGACGAGCTGTTGATGCTTTCTTTTGGGGGGAGCCTTGGCGCCAGGACCATAAACAACGCTATAGCGGGAGCATTGCCTTTTTTTGCCGCCAACCCGAAATTCAAGCTTGTCCATATTACAGGCAGGGGGCAGCAATATGCCGAGTTTATGGGCGATGTAGGAGATATTCCAAAAAACGCTACAATTATCGAGTATTCTAATGATATGCCAATGTTGATGAATGCCGCTGATTTGGTATTGTCACGCAGCGGCGCTTCAAGCGTGTCGGAGATTAATTATGTGGGTGTCGCTTCAGTGTACGTGCCTTTCCCCGCAGCGGTCTTTGACCACCAGACAAAAAACGCCCAGGTTTGTGTGGACAAGGGCGCCTCGATACTCATCGAAGACTCTAAGCTGGACGCAGAGAGTCTCGTCAACCACATTAGCAGTTTGATAGACACAGGGATACTGGCTAAAATGGCAGCTGCTTCAAAATCCCTAGGCATCCTGGATTCCGCTGAGATGATTTCTCTGGAGATAGAAAAGCTGGTTGCCACGGTTTAGCACCTTAAAGCCCCTTGCGAATAATATAGTGTGTAGTATTCGCATATGGAGGCTTTGATGAGCAAGTATCTTATTGAAGGGGGCCGGCGCCTTGAGGGCGAGATTGCGGTCCAAGGCTCTAAGAATGCCACACTGCCAATTATGGCGGCGTGTGTGTTGAATTCAGCAGAAAACATTCTACATAATGTGCCCGATATTTTGGATGTGCAAATTATGGCGGAGATATTAACCTCCATTGGCTGCACAGTTCGAAGAGAAGGATCAGACCTGTACATAAATTCCGAAGGTATTAATTCAAATGTGGTGTGTGAACGCCTTGTAAGCCAAATGCGCTCATCTATTGTCCTGCTGGGGGCTTTGGCGTCAAGGCTGGACAACGTCCAGTTCTCATATCCTGGGGGAAGCGACATTGGCTATAGGCCTATCGATATCCACCTTAAAGGATTGTGTGATTTAGGGGCGCAAATAACAAAGGAGCGCGGCTATATATTTGTAACCAGCGACAACTTGCATGGCAAAAATATTGTCCTTGACTACCCAAGTGTTGGAGCGACTGAAAGCTTGATTTTGGCGAGTATTTTTTCAAATGGCTACACAAATATCTCCAATGCTGCAAAAGAGCCGGAAATTATTGACCTGCAAAATTTTTTGCTGGGTATGGGCGCTAAAGTAGGCGGGGCAGGAACTAACAATATCTACATTGATGGAGTCCAGAAACTCCATGGGTGCGAGTACACGATAATGCCCGACAGGATCGCGCTGGGAACGTATTTATGCGCTGTCCACATTACTGGCGGGAAAGTGATGCTTAAAAATCTAGAGAGCGAAGACAACCTGACCATTTTGGATACTATAAAGGCTCCGCATTACAAACTGCTGGAGTCAGGCTTGAAAATACGAAACCTGCCAGGCAGGGCAATGGTTGAGTCAACAGGCATTGTGCAGCCGATCAGCTCAATAGTGACACAACCCTATCCCGGTTTTCCAACCGACCTGCAAAACCCGTTCCTCTCTATGCTCTCTGTTGCAAAAGGGTCTTCATTCGTAAAGGAGACTATTTTTGATAGCCGTTTCAAGTTCATCTCCCAGATAGCAAGGATGGGCGCAAACATCCGTGCAGAGGGGTCGCTGGCAGTAGTTACTGGAGTAGGGAAACTAAGCGGGGCAAAGGTTTATGCTGAAGACCTTAGAGGAGGGGCAGCCTTGGTGCTTGCGGCATTGGCTGCGGAAGGCAAAAGCGAAGTCGTGGATACCCGCCATATTGACAGGGGTTATGAGAAAATGGCGGAGTTGTTGGCTGATGTGGGCGCTTGCATAAAACGCGTCGATTATTAATTGAAAGGTAGCAAGTTGGTTATGGCAAATATTGCTGTGGAAAAGGAAGAAAATAAGAGGAAGAGAAAGCCGGTTGCCATTAAGCTGATGCTTGCGATTCTAGTGGCGAGTGTGGCAATTGCCGCTTTCGTCAGAAGCGACTTTTTCACTATAAAACAAATCTCTGTCGAAGGAGCCACAACCATCACTGCCGATGAGATTATCGATGTAAGCGGCTTGGCTGAAGTGGAGCAGATTTTTTCATTCAATGCATCGAAAGTCACTTCAGAAATCCTAAAACAGCTGCCCCGGGTCGGCATGGCCAGTGTCGACCGCTACTTGCCGGACAAGCTTGTGATCAGGATATCCGAGCGCGAGCCAATCCTCTACATAAAACAGCAATCAGGCTATTTTGCCGTCGACCGCAATTATATGGTTTTTTCCAAAACACCCATTATTGAAGTAGCCAGCACCATACTCGTGACCGGGTTGGAAAAACTTGAGATTGATGTAGGCAAGCCATTTTTAAAAAACCAAACCGCCCAGACCCAGACTTTTGCGCGGATAGTCGCTTTTTTGGAAGACAGAGCACTCTGCCCAATGGTATCTGAGATCTACATCTCCCCGAAAGCATATTACATATATACAAGAAATAGCAGTGTTGTGCGATTTTTCTCATACTCTGCCTTCAAGGCCAATGAGGAGTTTTTAGAATCCTTTATACCTTATGACAACAAGGGTGTGATGGTGGAAGTGGTCGATGGGGCAAAACCCGTATATAAGCTGATAAACATCGAGTAAAAAAATGGGGCGAAAAAAGTATCTTCTTACACAAAACGGTTTTATATAATATTTGGTTGACATTTGTTGGCGAAAACTCTTGCCATTGTTGACGAATGTCTATAAAATATAAACTATTGGCTCAAAAGAGTCTGGAGGTTTTTATGGCTTACGAGTTTGTATCCCAGCAAGGAATTGGCACTGCCAACATAAAGGTGATCGGGGTAGGCGGTGCCGGTAACAACGCTGTAAATAGGATGATAACAAGCGGCCTGGAAGGCGTAACTTTTTTTTCTGTAAATACTGACAGCCAGGCGCTTTCACAATCCCTTGCTGAAAACAAGCTCCAAATTGGCGCTGAGACCACTGGAGGTTTAGGCGCAGGAGCCAACCCCGTAGTTGGCGAGCGGTCGGCAGAAGAGAACATTGACGAGATCCGTGAAATGCTTGAAGGCGCGGACCTTGTGTTTATCACTTCTGGCATGGGCGGTGGGACAGGCACCGGGGCTTCACACGTTATCGCCAAAATTGCACGGGAAATGGGGCTCTTGATTGTAGGGGTTGTCACCAGGCCATTCAACTTTGAAGGCAAAGTACGAAAGATAAACGCAGATTTGGGGATCCAGCTGATCAGGGAGTTTGTTGACGCATTGGTTGTCATACCCAATGACAGGCTTTTGCAAATGGCTAACCCTTCGACAACATTCAAAGAGGCTTTGACTATGGCAGACGAAGTCTTGTTGATGGGTGTCAAAGGCATAACAGACCTGATCGCCACTCCAGCCCTTATCAATTTGGATTTTGCAGATGTGAAAACAATAATCAAAGACGCAGGTTTGGCGCATATGGGTATGGGTGTCGGCTCAGGGGAAGAGAAAGCTGTGGATGCAGCGATGCTAGCTATCCAAAGCCCTCTGTTGGAGACCAACATTGACGGCGCCACAGGTGTGCTCATCAATGTCATGGGCGGCGAAGAGCTTACTTTGTTTGAGATTGAAAAGATTGCCGGCATAGTCAGGCAAGAAGCGCATCCAGAGGCAAATATTATTTTTGGCGCTTGCATCGACTCAGAACTCGAAAATGAGATCAAAGTTACAGTATTGGCAACCGGTTTTTCAACAACCAAACCAGCCAAAACCCAAGATGGCCCAAGCGAACAGGAGGAGGCGAGGACGCCTAAGAGCCCGTCAGGGTGGCCTTCGTTCCTAGATGAAGACTAAACAAGCTTAACAGCATAGCAATACATAAAATATGCCGCCAATATTGACGGCTTTTTTTTGTTTCTAAAGGTTCGAATTATCTCCAACTAGTGCTCTGTAAAGTGTAAAATCGCTACAAAACTGCTTGAAAAAATTTTGTTATAGACATACAATAAATGACATAAAGTCCAATATTGCGAGTTGCTGATATGCCCAGACAAGCATACGAA
>Ga0082212_10001353_pt1 | contig 36029 bp, 27 predicted proteins | sample TergutNt197P3_FD_71548 | JGI IMG/M metagenome (GOLD analysis project Ga0082212, IMG submission 71548) | Neocapritermes taracua P3 segment gut microbial communities from Petit-Saut dam, French Guiana - Nt197 P3 | ecosystem: Host-associated > Arthropoda: Insects > Digestive system > Gut ...
TATATCTGGAATTGCCCGGTTTTAACAAACCGGTAGAAGATTTGAAGACGAACGTTGAACGGTGGATGTATGTGCTCAAACACCTGTCGAAACTGAAAGACAGACCGGCTGCCCTGAACGACAAGATTTTCAAAAAGTTTTTTGAGCAGGCTAAAATTGCCAACATGACGCCGGAAGAAAAAAAGGAATATGACTATTCACTAAAAAATTATAGAGATATGTACACGATAGTAGATGAATACAAAAGCATAGTAAATGAATACAAAGGCGAGAATGCGACAATGAGAAAAATGCTTGCATCGAATCAAAAAGAGCTTGCAACGAAGGATAAAGCGCTTCAAAAAGCCTTGGCGGAAATTGAAAAATTGCGGCGAAAATTTGGAGTAAACAGTCAAACCGTCGAAATAGACAATTAGCAAAGTTCGGAATTTATTTTGAGAATTGAGAACTTGTTCAATTAAGAAATGCTGTTTATTTTTACTCAATGATAATCAGTACACTGGATTGCTTCGACAACAAGTTGTTTACCAATGACGGAAAGGTTGTAAAGCGACAATTTGAAAACTTCACGTTACTAAAAATATTAGGTTATTCAAAAACAATGTAATACCTTTGCATGTCGTTTCTTGATATTGGCTATAAAAAAGTGATTGATTATGAAAAAGATATTGTTTTATTTGAGTTTGTCTGCAGTATTGTGCATCACTGCAAACAGTTGTATTTCAAGCATTATTCCTGAGGACAAGCCTCAGGAACCGGAAGATCCGAATAAGAAACCTTCAACTTCAACGAAAGATTTTTCACTGTCATTCAACATAAAAAGAACGGAAAGCGGAGATGCTTCTTCCGCCTCTATTTCGATTGCTTGGGGAGATGAAGATAGTGTTGGCGTTTTTATGTATGGGGATGGTGACGAACTCTTATATGAAAACAGATTATATAGTATGAATGGAAAAGCGGGATATAGTTCGGTTACATTAGACGATACTGTTACGACACTTGTCAATAATGCGTTCGGTTACGGATATTTCCCATACCAGCCGAATGTTACCGGAAAAACGATAACCAACACGCTTAAAAATATCCAAAACCAGACAGCAAGTAATGATAATGCCATCAAAATGGATGCAGAAGTCAGTGCAAATTTATTTATGTTATCGTCGGTGAGTGATGAATTTACAATAGAAAAAGGTCGTAGAGGCACGTTGGTTTTTGAAAATATATTTACTTTCCTCAGGTTTCAAGTCTCAAAGATAGACTTAGATGTACCGTTTGGAAGCGGTTACTTTGTTTCAAATGTACAATTGTTTATTGCCAATAAAAACGATAATCCACTGGAGCCTCTTCCATATCCATTGGCGGGTGAATATTCAATTGAAATGCCAAAAAGTAAAAAGCCCGCTTTTACTTCGGGCAAGAGTTACAGTAAGATCACGGCGGATGTAACGGGAGGTGGACAAATAAGTTCATTTACTTCAAATCCATACGTTTGGTTTATTGTCAATCCGACCGTCTTGGAGTCGAACGAATGTTTGGTTGCAGTTGTAGAGGCAAGCAATGGAGTTAGAAAGTATAGGATCAATTCTACTTTCGACATTGCCGAACTGAAAGAAAACAATGTCTATGGTTTTAAAGTGATTGCTACCAGTACAAACACAATATCCGATTCGGAAACGACAACCGTCTTTAGTGAAGATAAAGCGTCAAATTGTTATATTGTACCGAGACCAGGAATATGTCAGATACCCTTAAATACAGCAAACAAATTACCGCTTGCTGGAGTTAAAATTGATTGGTTATGGGCTTCAAAAGAGAACGGAGAATCTGATTTTGACATCAAGGAGTTGATTGATCCTTCATCTTTTGAAATTGATCCGAATGGTAAATTTGTCAGGTTTCGCGTAGGGACAATCTATGGTCAGGGCGCCAAAGGCAACGTCATCCTCGCATTGAAAAATGCAAACAATCAGATTGTCTGGACGTGGCATATCTGGATTACCGACGAACCGAAGGACGTCACGTATTATCTCGGTAGCAATAATAAAAAATTCCTTGACAGGAACATTGGCGCGATGTCGGCCGAACCGGCTTCGCCATGGATCAATAATTTTGGATTCGTTTATCAGTGGGGTAGGAAAGACCCGTTTGTCGGCGGTAACGGCGAGGCCAATGAAACGGCGACGACCGACGGCGTGTTGTCGCTTGCCCGCAATCATACGATTGTCAATACCGCTGCCGGCGCTTCGTGGATGGCCCCCACGGCAACAACCGCTACGGCTGATTTTGCACGGCAGAATCCGATGCGGTTTATCTGCAACAACGCGGCGCCCGTCAATCCGGACCGTCCGTTGGACAATCCGGTCGACTGGCTGTCGGGCGGTGGCGCCGCCAACCGCTGGTCGGACACGGAAAAGACCGATAACGACCCCTGTCCGCCGGGCTACAAGACGCCCAGCAAAGCCGATATGGCCGTGCTTAGGATTGAGGAACAAAGTTTTTGGTATTTCAAAAATATCAATCAGTGGTATTGGGAATATTTCCATTCGAGCGGAAGTCGCGGCGTTTGGCCAACGGCAGGCATGCGGCAGGGACGCGCTACCTATAGTGGAAATGCTGGCGGTCAATTGATTTATTCGGGTACGGAGGAGCCGACCGGACAATGTTTCTATTGGACGAGCACGCCTGCCTCGATTAGCGGAACAGCCATCCCCGGCGGTTCGCACCTGCTTTATACGTCGAACACCCTGTTGACACATCCGCATAGCTTAGACAAGTTTGGCGATAATGCGGATGCTTATCCGGTGAGATGCGTGAGAATGGAATGATAATCGTATAACGGAATTTTTTCATGAAGGATTTTATTCGTGTGCTGAAGCGATTCGTGCCGCCCTACAAAAATTATATGGCGCTCAATATCGTTTTCAATGTCCTTTCTGCCATACTGAACCTGTTCTCGTTTGCGCTGATCATCCCCATCCTGAACATCCTGTTTAAAATGGACGACAAGGTGTATGAGTTCGTTCGATGGGAATGGCATATCGCCTCCTGGGATTCGTGGAAAGAAGCGCTCGACGTCCTGAAAAACAACTTTTTTGCCTTCGTGTCGCAAATGATCGAAAAGGATGGCGGCGCATTCACGCTACTCGTGCTGGGCGTTTTTTTAGTTGTCATGACCCTGCTCAAGGTGCTGGCGATGTATATGGCTTTTCATACGATGATCCCCATACGGACGGGCGTCGTGCGCGATATACGGAACCGGATCAACCGTAAAATTACGGAACTGCCGCTCGGTTTCTTCTCGGAAGAACGCAAGGGCGATATCATTGCGCGCATTTCGGGCGATGTGAACGAGATAGAGACGTCGATCATGAGCTCGCTCGACATGCTCTTCAAAAATCCGATCCTGATCGTCATTTATCTGACGGCCATGCTTGTCATCAGCTGGCAACTGACGGCGTTTGTCTTCGTCCTGCTGCCGGTAGCCGGATACGTGATGGGTAAGGTGGGCAAGACGCTGAAACGCAAGTCGCTGCTGGGACAGGCACAATGGAGCGTGCTGATGAGCCAGATTGAAGAGACGTTGGGCGGACTGCGCATCATCAAGGCTTTTGTCGCGGAGAAAAAGATACAAAAACGCTTCGAGGAGGCCAATGATGCGTTCCGGCGTACGACCAACCGTATTTACCGCCGTCAACAGCTGGCGCATCCGATGAGCGAATTTCTCGGAACGGCAACCATCGTGGTCATACTGTGGTTCGGCGGGACACTCATTCTCGGCGAAAACAGCCCGATCGATGCTTCTACTTTTATCTATTACTTAGTTATCTTCTACAGTATCATCAATCCGGCAAAAGACCTGAGCCGGGCAACCTATTCCATTCAGAAAGGACTTGCTTCGGTCGAACGGGTGGACAAGATTCTTGATGCGGTATCGAACATACAGACGCCCGCTCACCCCCGACCCGTCGCCCTCTGTCGTGCGATCGAATATCGCGACGTCTGGTTTCGCTATCAAAACGAATGGGTGCTGCGAGGCATCAACTTGCGTATCGAGAAAGGAAAGACGATCGCGCTGGTCGGACAGTCGGGATCGGGGAAGAGTACGCTGGTGGACTTGCTGCCCCGCTTTTACGACGTGGAAAAAGGCAGCGTGACGATCGACGATACGGATGTGCGCGAGGCCTCGCTGCACGACCTGCGCGGGCTGATGGGGAACGTCAATCAGGAGGCAATCCTGTTCAACGATTCGTTTTTCAACAATATTGCTTTCGGCGTCGAACGGGCGACCCGCCAGGAGGTAGAAGAGGCGGCCCGTATCGCCAATGCCCATGCGTTCATCATGGCTACCGAAGATGGTTATGATACGAATATCGGCGACCGCGGCGGGAAACTGTCGGGCGGACAACGGCAACGTATCAGTATCGCACGCGCCGTCTTGAAAAATCCGCCTATCCTGATCCTCGACGAGGCGACGTCGGCGCTCGATACCGAATCGGAACGGTTGGTGCAGGAAGCGCTCGAAAACCTGATGCGCAACCGGACGACCATCGTGATTGCGCATCGCCTGTCGACCATCTGCAAGGCCGACGAGATTTGCGTGCTGCACGAAGGCGAGATCGTTGAACGGGGACAGCATGAGGCGCTGCTGGCAATCGACGGGTATTATAGGAGGCTTTGTGGAATTAGTAATTAGCAATTACGAATTGCTAATTACTAATTCTAATTACTAATTACTAATTACTAATTACTAATAAGGATGAAGAGGTTGGTTTCGGTGCCTTTCATGATGATGGGGATCGTGTTTGTAGTTTGTTTGGTTGTTTCTAATCTGTTTGAGGTTAAGATTTTGATGATAGGACCCGTCACGGCGACGGCTGGGCTGTTGCTATTCCCTATTTCGTATATTATTAATGACTGTATAACGGAGGTATGGGGGTACAGGAAAGCCAGGCTGGTGATATGGACTGCTTTTGCGATGAATTTCATGGTGGTCGGGGTGGCGCAGTTGGCCATCGTGCTGCCTTCCGCTCCGTTCTGGGAAGGAGGCACGCATTTTGATTTTGTCTTCGGCATGACGCCCCGCATCGTTGCGGCCAGCCTGTGTGCGTTCCTTGCCGGCTCGTTCCTCAATGCCTACGTCATGAGCAAAATGAAGGTTGCGTCGGGCGGACGTAATTTTTCGCTACGCGCCATCGTTTCAACGCTCGCCGGCGAAAGTGTCGATTCGCTGATATTTTTCCCGATAGCTTTCGGTGGCGCGATAACAGGCCAAGAACTGCTCCTCATGATCGGTACGCAGACGATCCTTAAATCGGTCTATGAAATAATCATCTTACCGGTTACGATACGAGTCGTCAAATATGTGAAAAAAATTGACGGCAGCGATGCCTACGATACGAATATCTCTTTTAATCCATTTAAAATAAGAGACATATAAAATAGCGAAACTAAATTAACAGGTCGCTTGCTACCTGTTTGGAATCGACGTTCAGATAGTTCAGGATGGCGAGACCGAAGTCGATGACCAACCCCGGGCCGCGTCCGGTGATGATGTTTCCGACGGTCACGACGGAGGCGGGCAGGACAGTGGCGCCAGTCAACTCCGGTTCGATGCCCGGATAGCAGGTTGCCTTCTTGCCTTTGAGCAGCCCCAGACTACCGAACACGCGCGGCGCGGCGCATATAGCGGCGATCAGATGGCCGTTTTCGCACGCGTCGACCAATACTTGGCGGACGCCTTCGTGTTGATTCAGCATCACACTGCCCGGGCCGCCACCCGGCAGGACGTAGGCGATACAGTCCCAAAAGTCAGCATCTTCAAACAGTTCGTCGGCTATCACGGGGATACCGTGAACGCCGACAACGGTTTTATCTCCGGTGATTGATACGGTCTCCGTCTCGACGCCGCCGCGTCGCAGGATGTCGATTGTGCTGATGGCTTCCATCTCTTCGAAGCCGGTTGCGAGAAATACGATTGCTTTCATGAGAAAAAAATTATAGGGGTTATTAATTCAGTCGGTAGTTATACGTGATTGTACCGGTTTGGTTGTTGCCGCCTTGAATCCTGTTGAACTTCGTCCTTTCGGCGGCGCTCTTCGCGCTGTTGCGCATGGAGGCATTGTCGATGTTGGTGCCACGTCCGAAATCGGCGCTGATCACGTTGCCGTTCGGGTCGACGGTGATGTTGATCACGATTCTCCCTTCTTCGCGTTCCGTATAGGCAGGTCGCTGCAGGCCGCCGGCACCTACAGAGCGCCCGTTGAGGTTGAACGACCCCCAAGCACCTGCACCTGTGCTGGCACCCGTATCGGTATTACCGAAAGGGCTTCCCTGATTGGTCATTCCTGTCGTGCCGTCGCCCTTCCGTGAATCGGGCGTGTTGCCCGCTCCGAAAGCATTGGCGACCTCATTGCTGATTTTTTCCTGTTGTCGCTGCTGCTCCGCTTCCCGCCTACGGCGTTCGTCTTCTTCCCGCCGACGGCGGTCTTCCTCTTCCTTGCGTCGTCGCTCGGCTTCTTCCTTTTCTTTTTGCGCCTTCTCGTCGACAACCGTTTTGTTTTCCGTCTTTTTTGTTTCGGGTACCGGCACGGTTTGCTCCTTCTCCTGCGTGATGGGCTTTTCTTCCCTCTTCACCACAGGCGCCGGAGTTGTGCGGGGAGGTGGCGTCTGTCGTTGCGGCTGAACGATTGCCGGCGGCGGCTCATACGCGCCCACTGACGTATAGAAACTCCCGAAGTTTACAGGGATACCCCCGTCGTCAAGCGGAACAAGGGTTCGCAATACGCCATAGTAAAGCAGGATGAGCAATAGCAGATGGAGAATGACGGTTCCGAATAATGCAGTGATATCGTCTTTATCGAGTTTCATTTTCTTTATTTTGCGGGTGGTCGTGACATAAGTACCATGCTAAATTGGTTGACATAAACGATGTGCATCACCTTAACTATTTCACCATAAGGGACTTTCTCGTCGGCATATAGGGCGACATGCATGTCAGGGTCCTTCTCTTGCCGCTCTTGCAGGAACGGAACAATATCGTCGAAAGCTACCTTTTTTTCGCGTTGATTGCCGTATGCCACATAATAATTCAGGTCTTTGTCGATGGTGAGGCGCGACAGCGGTTTGGCTGCCGTTTGTTTTTGCGCTTGCGGCAAATTGACCTTGATGGCATTGGGTACGACAACGGTCGAGGTAACCATGAAGAAGATCAGCAGCAGAAAAATGATGTCGGTCATCGACGCCATGCTGAAATTCGCGTTTATTTTTGTTTTACGTTTGAGCGCCATTTTTTTAATTACTAATTACTAATTACTAATTACGAATTATGAATTGACTTTAGCTGGCGGGTTCGTTGAGCAAGTCCATAAAATCCATTGTCTGTGATTCTAAGTTGTGCACGACTTTGTCGACTTGTGAAACTAAGTAGTTGTAGCCGAACAGGGCAATGATACCAACGATCAGTCCGCCGACCGTCGTCACGAGCGCTTCGTAGATTCCGCTCGAGAGCAGGCTGATGTCGACATTTGTGCCTGCATTGGCCATGTCGAAGAAGGCACGTACCATACCGGTGACGGTGCCAAGGAAGCCGAGCATGGGCGCGCCGGCCGCGATGGTAGCCATGAGGGAGAAACCGTTTTCCAATTTTGCCACCTCGATGTTACCAACGTTTTCGATGGCTACAAGCACGTCGTTCATCGGTCGTCCGAGGCGCGAGATGCCTTTTTCGATCATGCGCGACGACGGATTGTTGGTGTTGCGGCACAGGTTGATGGCCGAACTGATCTTGCCGTCGTGAATGTAATCCTTGATACGATTCATAAAACTTTCATCGTTCTTGTTGGCGCGTCGGATAATCATGAATCGCTGAATAAAAATGAAGAGCGCTACGATGGATAACGCGAGCAGTACAACCATAATCCATCCGCCTTTTTGCGCAAGGTCGAGGATGTTGATCTGCGCTTCGGTCGGTAATGTGGTGGTTACATCGGTCAAATCAGGCGCCTGACTGACAGCAGCTATTGACGCCTGAAGGCCTGCCACTTGTTGCAATAATAATGGAACATTCATGTTTTGATTATTTAATATGTTTATTTTGTTTCATTCAAACACGCTTTGTACATCGCAATGGTCTTTTCAAGTCCATGATACAGCGCGTCGCTGATCAGGGCATGACCGATGGATACTTCGTCGAGCCAGGGTATGTTGGCGGCAAACCAGGCGAGGTTTGCAAGGCTCAGGTCGTGGCCGGCATTGACGCCCATCCCCAGATTTTTTGCATGTTGCGCAGCACGGACGAACGGGCCAACGGCTTTTTCCCTGCCCCGCGCATAGTATTTGGCGTAAGGCCCGGTGTAAAGCTCGACGCGGTCGGCACCCGTTTTTTCGGCCCACTCGATCGTATGCAGGTCGGCATCGACAAACAGCGACGTGCGTATGCCTTTCGTCCTGAACGCTTCAACCAACTCAGTCAGCCTGTCGAAATGGGCTTTTATATCCCACCCCTTGTCGGAAGTGAGCGCATCAGGCGCATCGGGAACGAGCGTGACTTGCGAAGGTCGTATCTTCCATATCAAATCGACAAAATTAGCTTCGGGATACCCTTCAATATTCAATTCCGACCGGAGAGCGGACTTGATTTCGTAGACGTCGTCGTACAGGATATGACGACCGTCGGGTCGCGGGTGCACCGTGATCCCATGCGCCCCGAACGATTCACAATCCAACGCAACCTGCTTGACATCAGGGATATTACCTCCTCTCGCGTTGCGTAACGTGGCAATCTTGTTTATGTTCACACTTAAATTTATCATACTAAAATTCTGTTTTTATAGCGCTTTATTTTATCTTTGCGGCCCAAAACCAAGTGCAAATGTAGATGAAATTTTCGACATTACATACAGACGGACAAAAAATTTAGTACAGGTGACTGCTGAAAGAGGAGAAAAATGGTTCATAAATGACATAAACGAATGAGAATAGGTATTTTCGGAATTGAATGCAAGGGAGATCAGTTTGGCGTGATTAGCGGCTTGTTCGACAGGCTTCGCGCCCTCCAGGCCGAGGTGTTGGTGCAGCCTCAGTTCTACGCTTTCCTCGTCGAAAAATTCGGATATGCCCCCGAAACAAACGGGTATATCAGCGAAGACAATATGAATTTCGACATTGCCCTGAGCGTGGGCGGCGACGGTACGTTTCTGCGTACGGTGTTGCAGATCAACAAACGAAAAATTCCCATATTGGGGATCAACACCGGACACCTTGGGTTCTTGGCCGACGTCGGCAGCAGCCAGATCGATGAAACGCTGGACGAACTGTTTCGGGGCAATTATGAAATCGAAGAGCGTACTTTGCTGGAATTATGCTCTGACAATCAGGAATTTAGTGGTTTCAGCTATGCCTTGAACGAAATTGCCATTTTGAAACGCGAAACGGCGTCCATGATCACGATCCATACCTATCTGAACGGCGACTACCTCACTTCTTATCAGGCCGACGGACTTTTGGTGGCAACGCCGACCGGATCAACGGCCTATTCGATGAGCGTGAACGGACCGATCCTGTTGCCGCAGAACCGTAACTTTATCTTAAGCCCGGTGGCGCCCCACTCGTTGAATGTGCGACCGATCGTCATTCCTGACGACCTGACCATCACGCTGAAGATCGAGAGCCGTACAAATTCGTTCCTTGTCTCGTTGGACGGACGGTCGGAAGACAGGCCCGCCGGGGTAGAACTGAAAATCAAAATGGCCGATTTCAAGACCTGCTTGGTTAAACGGTACAATCATACGTTTTACCGGACGTTAAGGGAAAAATTGATGTGGGGGTTGATGAATTGAGAAGTGAAAAAATTGGAGGTTTTTGACGTTAAATTTTGTAGCTTTGTGTGCTTGATTTTTGAATATTTGTTTAGAATTGGGCTTAAATGTTAAATAAACATAAATAATTGCATTTTTTTTGGTGAAACTATTGCTGAAATGAAAATAAGCATTACCTTTGCACCGTGTTTTTCATGGTATTAGATTTAAGGTTAACAAAGAAGATTGTGGTTGTCGTGAGACAACCTTTCTTTTTTTATAGCGGTTTGTAATTTTTCCTTTCATCTTTTCCTTTCTTCCCCGATCATTTCTTCCCAAAATAATGGTAAAAAAACAGCAGCTGGTATTCGATGGAACGGCTCCAGTAGCTTGCGTTGTGCGCGCCGGGCCGTGTCGTGTAATCGTGCTTGATCTTGTGATTCAACAACTGCCTGTGGAGGTTTTCGTTTACTTCATAAAAAAAATCTTCGGTACCGCAGTCAACGATCATGGCCAAATCGGGTTTGATAAGGTGTAATTGATTGATAACGGTGAAATTATCCCAGCGCTCCCGATTGTCGGAATACGTTCCCAGCAGTGTCGCCAGCTCCCAGTTTCCGGGAAAAGGGCGAATGTCGACGCCCCCACTGGTAGAACCACACGCGCCGAAGACGTCCTGATGACGTATGCCGAGCCACAAACCGCCATGACCGCCCATGCTTAGCCCGGTGATCGCGCGCCCGCTCTTGTCGCGGATCGTCTTGTAGTTTTGGTCGAGATACGCCGGGAGTTCTTTTGAGAGGTAGGTCTCGTATTTCATGTTCGGGTCGACGGGGCTGTCCCAGTACCACGAGTTTTTCCCGTCCGGACATACGATGATCATCCGGTACAGGGATGCCAATTTGGGTAGATCTGGCTTTATGTGCATCCAGTCTTTATGGCTGCCGCCGTATCCATGCAGCAGGTAAAGCGTCGGAAAGTTTGCATGAAGCGCATAATCGGCGGGAAGAACGACAATGTTTTTTATGTTCGCGTGCATGGAAGGGCTGTAAACCTCAACAGTATCAACTCGTTGCGCAAATGTGCCGATTGCCGTTAAGCAACTGACAAGTAAAGGAAATAGTTTGTTCATTTTTGAAAGTTAATATTTTATGAGCGTAAAGATAACAATTTTATCCGAGTTCTCGGATAAAATTGTTATCTTTGCCACTTGAAATATGGTAGAATAGAAGGAAGTAATAATATAAATAGTTAAAAATCAATGCAAAACAAAGGATTTGTTAGGGTATTCGCAATTATGCTGGCATTAGTTTGCGTTTTTTATTTGTCATTTTCGTTTGTGACCAATAAATACAACAGGAGTGCGGCGGTTCATGCGAATGGTGATGAGGCCATGGAGGTTTCTTATTTGGATTCGATGTCCAGCAAGAAAGTATGGTTGGGGTATACGTTAAAAGAATGTAGAGAGAACGAAATCACGTTGGGTCTTGACCTGAAAGGCGGCATGAATGTGATCCTTGAACTGAACGTGGCAGATGTCATACGTTCGCTTTCGGGCTACAACAAGGATGAAAGTTTCAATAAAGCGCTGGATGCAGCCTATTCGCGCCAGTCGACGAGCCAGCGGTCGTTCATCGACGCGTTTGTTGAAGAGTATAGAAGGTTGGAACCGGGCAAGCGACTATCGCCTTTTTTCGGTACGTTCGAGCTGAAAGACCGGATTAACCTTCAGAGCACGGACGAACAGGTCATTTCAATTCTGAAAAGCGAGATGAAGAGCGCTATTGACAGGTCATACAACGTGATGCGCAACCGTATTGACCGTTTTGGCGTTGTCTCGCCGAATATACAGCAACTTGAAACCGACGGTCGTATTCTGGTTGAGCTGCCGGGCGTAAAAGAGCCCGAACGTGTTCGCAAATTGCTTCAGGGGAGCGCTAACCTTGAATTTTGGGAGACTTACGATTTCTCACAGTTGTATGGTGCGCTCAGCGATGCCGATGCCATGCTGGCCCGCATGAAGGATGAACAGTCGGGCGCCGGCGATGCTGCGAATGGCGACAATGCGACGGGCAATGTGTCGGGCAATGCTACGGCTGACGGTGCGAACGAACCGCAGGACGCGACGCTCGAAGCGCTTGCCGACGATGGCACCACCGCGCCACGCGATTCGTTGTTGGAACAACTGCAGGCCGATGAGCCGCAGGCCATCCAGTCGCAGGAAGAGCTGGCCAAACAGCATCCCCTGTTTGCCATGCTCAATCCGAATATTTATGGCGGGCAAATCGCACGGGGTCCAGTCGTGGGGATGGCCCGAAAGCAGGATATGGCAAAGATCGACAGTCTGCTGAACATGCGGCAGGTGAAGGAATTGCTTCCATCGAACGTAATCTTCAGGTGGGCTGTCAAATCAAGGGGCGTCGATGACCAGTTTTATGAGTTGTATGCCTTGAAAGTCTCGAACCGCGACGGCTCGCCGGCCTTGAGCGGCGATGTGGTGACGAACGCGAACGCCGACTTCTCGCAAAACCAGTTGGGCGGTCGCGCAGAGCAGGTGGTCAGCATGGCCATGAACGCCGAGGGCGCCAAAGCCTGGGCGCGGCTGACAAAAGACAATATTGGCAACAGCGTGGCTATCGTCTTAGACGACTTGGTCTATTCGGCCCCCACGGTGCAGGTGGAAATCACAGGCGGACACTCGCAAATCACAGGCAACTTTTCGGTTGAAGAAGCGAAAGACTTAGCCAATGTGTTGAACTCCGGGAAGATGGCCGCATCGGTCATCATCGCGCAGGAAGACATCATCGGCCCGTCGCTCGGACAGGAAGCGATCAACGCCGGCGTTATTTCTTTTATCATCGCACTAATCATCCTGATGGTGTTTATGTGTATGGTCTACGGGGTGGTACCCGGCATGATCGTCAACGGCGCACTGATCGTGAATATCTTCTTTACGCTCGGTATCCTGGCCTCCTTCAAGGCGGTTCTTACCTTGCCGGGCATCGCCGGTATGGTGCTCGCGATCGGGATGGCGGTCGATGCGAACGTGTTGATTTACGAACGCACCAAAGAGGAGCTGCGCTCCGGCAAACAATTGGCCAGGGCACTTTCCGACGGGTATAGCAATGCGTTCTCCGCGATTTTCGACGGCAACCTCACCACGGTGATTGCCGGTTTCGTATTGTTTATCTTTGGTACCGGCCCCATCAAGGGTTTCGCCTGGACATTGCTGATAGGCATTTCGGTTTCCTTCCTGACGGCAGTCTTCCTGACGCGCCTTGTCTATGAAGGACTGCTTGCAAAAAATAAAATCAAGAATCTCACCTTTACGACAAAAATATATAAAAACTTTTTACTGAGCCCGAAGTTCAATTTCCTGGGCGTTCGCAGAATAGCCTTTTTGATACCGATCGGGATCATCGTCATCGGCTCCATATCCATGGTGACGATCGGGTTGAACGCCGGCATTGACTTTACGGGAGGACGCAATTATGTGTTGCGCTTCGACCGCGACGTCCGTACCGACGAACTGCGCAGCTCGCTCGACGAACAGTTGGACGGGGCGGTCAGCGTGATCACCATCGGAACTTCCAATCAGGTGCGCGTTTCGACCAATTATAAGATAGCCGATAACAATCAGGCTGTCGATGATGAGATCACCGGAAAAATCTACGAAGGCGCTAAAAAATATCTACCGGAGGGTACGAGCCTGCAACAGTTTACCGAAGCGAACATACTCAGCTCGCAGAAGGTAGGACCCAGCATGGCCGACGATATCCGCAACAGTGCGATCATGGCGGTTATCATCGCCATGATATTTATGGCGCTCTATATCCTGATACGTTTCCGCGACGTCGGGTTCTCTGTCGGCGTGTTCGTGTCGGTATTGGTCAATACCTTATGTATCATCGGGTTCTATACGCTGTTGTGGAAGATTCTGCCTTTCTCGATGGAAGTCGACCAGACGTTCATCGCAGCTATCCTGACGGTGATCGGCTACTCGATCAACGATACGGTGGTGGTCTTCGACCGTATCCGCGAAACCATCAGGGATTATCCGAAACGCGACAGGTCGCAGGTCATCAATGACGCGTTGAATTCGACTTTGTCGCGTACGTTCAACACTTCGTTGTCAACTCTTATTGTCGTGCTCATCATCTTCCTGCTGGGTGGCGCCACCATCCGCAGCTTTACGTTCGCCATTATGCTGGGCGTCATCGTCGGGACTTATACGACCTTGTTTGTAGCTGTCCCCGTCGCCTACGAAATACAGATACGAAGGAGGGCCAAGAAAGTCGCTGCCCTCGAAGCGGCGACGGTGAAGAAATAAAAAAAAGGGCTGTTTCCACTCGGAAACAGCCCTTTTTTATGATTGTTCGCTATTGGCCGGCTTGCGTCACCAGCATCGAAATCGGTGCGGCTGATCCTCCCGTGAAAAAGATAAGTGCGCTGCGAGGGGTGGCGCTTGTGTTTGCCGTCAACGGCGCAACGGCGAGAATGTTGTTGTATTGACTGATGTGCAACCAGGACTCGTTTGTGATGGCGTTCCAGTAGGGAGCATTTGTCGTAACAATTACCGACTTGCTCATCACCTCGTTCGCAGCAAACGAAAGCGAAGTAGGGGTGATGGCAAGATAACCGGATGGATATTGCGTGACGGTAATAACACGCTCCTGCGTGCCGTCGGTCACGCAGATCAACGCATACCGGACGAACAGCGACAGATTGGGCGTTGCGGTAACCGTTAAGATGTTGTAATCCTTGTTGAGAATGAGCCAAGGGGCGTTCGTTGTTGCACTCCAGCCGGGAATGGTATTCGCGGTCACCGTGACAGCCTGACTGCTTGTCTCGTGCGACGAGAAGATGAGCGAGGTTGGCGCAACCATCAGCAAATACGTGCCGCCTTGCGTGACCGAGATGGTAAGCGGTACTGCATTTCCCGCCATGACGATAATTTCGCCTGCCCGCGGGATCAGTTGCGTATTCGTTTCCAGCGAAACGATGAGCGTCTGGTGCTGCTTGATTAATTTTATCCACGACGAGTTGACGCCTTGAACTGCGTTCCACGCTGGGGCATCTGTCGTAATCGTGACGTGTCTGTCGGCGGTTTCGTTGATGTTGAAAGCAAGGAAGTCGTCGCTGATTGACAGTTTGTTCGTTTCTTTTTTAAGCTGCTCGACCGTAAAGCTGCTCGTGACATTTTTTCCGGCGGTGACCGTGACGTGTCCGGTGCGCGAGCCTTCCATGTTCGAGTTTTCGTGAACCCTGATGAACAGTTTGTCTTTTTCATTCGCTTTTGTGTACACATCCAACCAGTTAAGGGAGTTCACCTGATAGTTCCAGTAGGTGGCGTCGGTTTCAATCGTCACGGATTTCTCGCTCGCATCATCGGCGCTGAAAAACAGTTGATGGGGCGTCACCGTGAGAATAGGCTCTTTTTCAGAACAGGCAATAAAAAACAGGATGCCGGTAACAATAACGGCAAACCGTGAAAATTTAACTATAAAATTTTTCATAATTTGAGTAATAATTTTGTTAATGCTAAAGTTATTTCATTCAAGTCGGGCGGTTCGCGCCCAGAGCACAAAATTACATAAATAATTTTAATAAACAACAAATTTTTTCGAAAAAATTTTTTTGTTTTTTTTCAAAAAAAATTGTTGATAGCAGATAATTAGACGGTTACTATGTGATGCGAAGTATTTAAATTGTCGTTTCCGGCTGTTTGGCCGCGCAGTGATTGCTTCTGCGGCTGCGGTTATAGCTTCTGTATGGGTCGGGTGCAATGTCGACGTCGGGCTCGATGAGCTGTTCGCGTGGAGCGCACACGAAACGGAGATATTTGATGTCGAGCCCCCGCTCGATCCATTGCTGTTCGTAGTGCGTCCGAATGGACAAGACGTCGTCGGCCATGCCCGATTGATGGAGGTGATCCGTACAAACCAGCAAGTGATACTGGTTTGTACGGATCATTTCAAGCGTGTAGGCGTACAAAAAATGGCTGTCGGTCTTGAGGTGAATGATCCCGTTTTCGGTTAGTATTTCGCTGTAGAGCTTCATGAAACGCGTGCTTGTCAGTCGTTTGCCTGCTTTTTTCATTTGCGGGTCGGGGAAGGTGAGCCACACTTCCGAAACCTCGCCTCGCACAAAAAAACGGCGAATCAGCTCGATGTCCGTTCGGAGAAAGGCCACGTTATCCATCCCCGTTTCGAGAGATTCTTTTGCACCCGCCCACATCCGCGCGCCCTTGACGTCGATCCCGATAAAATTTTTTTCGGGAAATAGGCGACCCAATCCAACGGTATATTCGCCGCGCCCGCATCCGAGTTCGAGTATCAATGGATGGTCGTTTTGAAAGACATCCCTGTTCCATTGTCCTTTCAGCGGACAGTCGCCGCCTGCCGCCTGCAACACGCCGTAAGGATATTGAAACACATGCGGGAAGCCTGCCATCTCGTCGAATTTCTTCAGTTTGTTTTTGGCCATTTTGTCACATCGCGTATGAAATTTTGTATCGACCGCTTTTGATTTCGTTGACAGCCTTTCTTGCACATCTCTTGTCGTCAACCGTATACTCCTTTACCGTTTCGGGAAGTTCGAGGGAGGCGGTGCATCCGGGCGGGATGGCAAGATCGATGTGGAGCGTTCCGGCTTTGATTTCCCAATCCACCACGACTTTGCCGAAGGGTGTCTCCTTCGACGTTTTCGCCCAGGTGATCCCTGTCGGGACTTGCGGAGCGATAATGACGCGCCGGTATCCGGGGTGGTCTTCATCGGGGCGTATGCCGCCTACCGCCTGATAAAACCACGCGCCGATGCCGTTGTAACAGTTATGGATACGGCTTCTTTCGCCATTCCAATGCTCCCAGGTGGCGGTTGCGCCGTTTTCAAGCATAAAGAGGTAGCCGGGGTAGTCTTTCTTTTTCAACTGGCCGTACACCCAGTCGGTCGAACGGTTTTGGATAGCCCACTCCGTCAGGACGGGGATGCCTACCAGTCCGGTTGACAAGTGCCCCGCAAAGCGTTGCGCCGTTTCGGCATACAGCGTCTTCGTCACGGCCGGGACAAGCGCTTCGGGTGTGGCTTGCGCCAGCATCGGATAGATGAGGTCGATCTGTGAGTTGGTGGCATACCCGTTGCTGGCGCTGTCGAAGAAACGTTCATGGATCAGCTTTTGGAGTTGTTGCTTCTTGGCGGCGTAGGTAGATGCGTCATTGGGTTTACCGAGGTAAGTGGCAATTTTTTCCATGGTGGCATAGCAAACGGCAACGAAACAGTTGTTGACAATGTCGATCGAAGGCTTGGCTGTCTGGTCGATACCTTCGGGCGTAGCCCAGTCGCCGAGATACCACCCGCGGTAATCCAAATCGGGCCATCGCTGGAGCAAACCGTCAACCGTATATTTTTTCACGTATTCGAGCCAAAGTTGCATTTCGGGGTAATATTTTTCTATCAGCCGCGCGTCGCCGTAGTTGATGTACGACTTCCACGAAGCGGTGATGATAAAACCGCACCAGTAAGGGCCTCCGCCTGCGCTGTACGGGTTGGGAGCCGTGTGGGGCATGCCTCCGTCTTCCTGGATGCAGTCGGCCCAGGCTTTCATCCAGTTGGAATACAGCGGGGAGAGGTCGAACATGGTTTGGGCGGTCTGCGTGGAGGCATTGCCGTCGCCGCCATATCCGAGGCGCTCGATATGCGGACAGTCGATCAGATAGCCTCCCAAGCTAAGGCAACGCAGTGCATGCAGTACCATATCGTGGATGGCGTTCATCTCGGGGTCGGAGCATTGGAACGAGGAGGCATCCTGATAGTCGGTGTGGATCAGGTAGCCGTTGATGTCGTTGCGCGAAGGCGGTGCCGACAGGTTCGATATTTTAATGTACCGGTACCCGTGATAGTTGAATTTGTTACGGAACTGTTCCCTGTTTTTGCCTGCGGCAATGTAGCGGTCGGTTTGTCCCAGATTGTCGGGCTTGCTGCCGTCGCCCCAGTGGTCGTAGTAATCCAAAACGATTTCCTGTCCGGCCTCCAAGGGCGGAAAAGTGATTTCGGCCCAGCCTGTCAGGACTTTTCCCATGTCGACTAACCACGTGTCTTTTCCCAGCGGGCTGATATTTACTGCTTTTATTTGCTTTTGTATCCTGTTCGGCTCGGTCGACACGGGGGTAGCCGCATGTTTCGGTACGTCGACCTCGGTGGCAGCACCCCATGCGACGGCGTCTAAGGACGTAGCTGTCAGGTCGTTCAATACTTTCGCCGCATCTACCTGTTCGCCGCCGAAGCGGTGGGGCCGCCAGTTGCCAATCCCCGTTCGTCCGCTTTCCCTGCACTGCCATGAGGTATTGGTGACAAGCAGCTTCTCCCACCTACCGTCGTTCAACGTTTCCAATTGCGCTTTTACGAGCGGGCCGTCGTACGATACGCCGGGTAGTCCGACACTATACCAGCCACGCGATAGCCAGATAACCAGGTCGTTGCGCCCTTTTCGGAGAAGCGACGTGACGTCGTGGGCAACAACGTGCGAACGTTTGTTGAACTGTGCCACAGGGGGCGACAAAACGTCGGTTCCTACCTTTTCGCCATTGAGGTAAACCTCGTGATATCCCAGCGAGTTGACGTGTAGGATCGTTTTTCCGACCGGGCCGTTGATGTCAAACTGTTTGCGTAGCAGCGGACTTTCGGGGTTTCCGGCATCGCAGGGGAAGCCAATATAGGAGCCTGTCCAGTCGGATGGCTCCAGCAAGCCGATGCTGAAGGACGCGATGCTGCTCCAGACGGGCTGTCGGCTTTTTTCGTCCCACACGCCAATTTTCCAGTAGGCCTGCGTGCGTGCCGGCAATGATTTACCGCGGTAGGCGACCATCAACGATTGGGCTGAGCCGACTTTGCCCGTGTCCCACAAGTCGGCTTGTCCCTTTTCTATCAACAGGCTGTCGGAAGCAACGAGCAGCCTGTAGGCTTTTTGTTTGGTGCCATTTTTGATGGACGACAGTTTCCAGCTAAAATGCGGGACGTCGGTATCAATCCCGACCGGATCGGTCAGATTTTCGCAGCGTAAGTCGTACACCTGGCAATAATCAGGCGCGCTACAACTTGTACCAATCAGCAACAAGGTTGCAAAAGCAAAAAATATTCGTTTCATAAATACAATTATTAGATGTTAATTTTTTTGCAAATATAGCATAAGTTGAGCGTAGAACAAAATATGCTTGCATATTTTTTTACCGAAACGGGCTATATTCTGTTTCTGACAAAATATAGGTATTATTTTAAAAAACGCTGCGATTATCCGCAAAATCTGCATTGTCTGTGTACGAATAAAGATTTTTTATTACTTTTGTAAGCCCAAAACAGGAATTTTTATGGTCACGAACAAGATTGAAAATCACAAACGCTACCTATACGGGGGGATCATCCTGGTGGTTTGTTTGTTCTCTTTTTTCATTAACAATCAGGTGATTCCGGCTGATATTATGGAATCGCGAAACTTGGCGACCGCTCAGGAGATGGTCGTGTACGGCAATTATCTGCTGCCGACGCTCAACGGTGAGCCCCGCCTTGAAAAGCTGCCGTTGCCTACCTGGATTGCGGCGGGCATCGAACAGCTGACGCCCGCAAATCTCGTTGTACAACGCTATGCTGCCGGTCTGTCGGCTACGCTGATGACGATGTTTTTGTTTCTGTTGGTGGCACGTCTTACCCGTAGCCGGCGTGCAGGGCTTGTTGCGTCGTTAGTCATGGCTACGACGGTCAATGTGATTTTGATGGGTCGTACGGCGACGTGGGACATCTACACCCATAGTTTCATGTTGGGCGCCATTTATTTCATGGTTGTGGCGTTGGAGGAGAAAGGCGCGCAATGGAAATATTTCCTGTTGTCGGGGCTGTTCGCCGGATTGTCGTTTTTGAGCAAGGGCCCTGTCGCGTGGTATGCCATGTTGCTGCCTTTCCTCGTTGGCTATCTTATCGTTTACCGTCCGGACGTCGCCGGGAAAAAATGGGCGATCGTCGGCATGGTTGTTGTGGCGTTGGCGGTCGCTTGCTGGTGGCACGGGTACACGTACTTTTTTCAGCAGGACCTCACGGTCAGTATTGCAAAGAAAGAGACTTCGTCGTGGTTGAATTACAACGTCCGTCCCTGGTACTATTATTGGCAGTTTGCCGCAGAGGGAGGTATCTGGGCGCTGTTTTGGATAACGGCTATCGTTTACTTCTTTCTCAACAGACAGACGGCCTACCGAAAGGCGTATCGATTCGCGTTCATCTGGTTTGTGGCGTCGCTCGTACTGCTTTCGATCATCCCGGAAAAGAAGACGCGCTATTTATTGCCGTTGCTTGTTCCGGGCGCGATGGTAATCGGGTTCTACTTAGTTCAAATGATGGAAGGCATGAAGTGGAAATATGAAAAGGCGCTTTTCCGTATCAATACGTTGGTTGTTGCGGTTATCCTGTTTGCCTTGCCGATAGCGCTGTATATTCTTTTTTACCGGTCAAATCAAGTTTCGCTCTTCCTTCTTATCCTCGCGACGGTTTGCAGCTGGGGGCTTTGCGGGTACTTGGTGAAGGCGTTGTATGGTCGGAAAGGGATTCAGGCAAGCGCCGTATTCAAGGGTATTATTTTGACCATGATGCTGATTGCAGGCGTCTATCTGATCCCCATTGGCAGCATGTTTATCAACGAAGACAGGCATAGTATCGGCTTGTTGCGCGACAACGTCGACGTGGCCGCTCTGCCGTTTTATTACAATGAAGCGGAGGAGTTGCGGCCAGAGCTTGTATATGAATCCAATCGTCGCATCATGAAGATGAACATGAACGATGCTGATGCCATCGAAGGAGCGCTTCCCTTCGTGCTGATCAGCGGCGGGCCGATCGAACAGCTAATGGCAGATATGATGTCGGATAACAAGGTGACGGTCGAGTTGATTGACCTATTCGACAACAACTGGAAGAAAAAGACCGACAGGCATCATAATCCCGCATTAGTCAGGGAAGTAGCAATCATAAGGGCAAAATGAAAATGAATCAGACAGGTAGATACGAATTGTGCATCATTGTTCCCGTTTTTAACGAGGAAGACAACATGGTCAGTTTGTCGCGGGCGCTGGCAGCCTATATCGAGCATGCTTCGGTCGCAACATGCGTCATGTTCATCAACGACGGGTCGGTCGACAAGAGCCTCGAAAAGATTGAGGCATCATGCCGTGAATATCCAGACATGTTTTTTCTCGGTTTTGCCCGTAATTGCGGCCTGAGCGCGGCGTTGAAGGCGGGATTCGACTGGGCTGATTCGCCTTTCTGCGGTTATATCGATGCCGACCTGCAGACGTCGCCCGACGATTTCGAATTGTTGTTGCCCTACCGTCGCGAATACGAACTGATCACCGGTATCCGTACCGGACGCAAAGATTCTTTTGCGAAAAGGATGTCGTCGAAAATAGCCAACAGTTTCCGCCGGATGATGACGCACGACGGGATTGAAGATACCGGCTGTCCGCTCAAAATCATCCGAACGGACACGGCGAAGCGCATGCCGTTTTTTAAAGGGATGCATCGTTTCATGCCTGCATTAGTATTGCTGCAGGAAGGCAAAATCAGACAGATACCTGTCCGTCATTTCGAGCGAACGGCCGGAAAGTCGAAGTTTCATCTCTGGAACAGGCTGACAGGCCCGTTTATCGATTGTTTTGCCTATCGCTGGATGAAAAAGCGGTATATTCGATATTCGATTGAAACAAGTAATGTGGAGCGGGTTTGAGCATGGAGCGTTATTGGATTACTTTATTCGGACTGATACCCTCGGCATTGTTTTCGGCACGCATGCTTGTGCAATGGTTCCTTTCGGAAAAAACCAAAAAGGTTGTTTCGCCCGTCATCTACTGGCAGTTAAGCCTGACAGCCTCGTTTCTCATGTTCATTTATGGATGGTTAAGGGCAGATTTTGCCATTGTCCTGTCGCAACTTTTTTCCTATTACATATATATATGGAATCTGAACGCCTTGAATCACTGGAAAAAAATTCACATTGTCAGGCGCGCCGTCTTTATCACCATGCCTGCTGTCGTGATTGTCATGCTGGCGACGACCGGTGGCGGGGCGATTAGCCGTTTGTGGACGGATATTTCGTTCGGACTGCTGCTTTTCGGCACGATCGGTCAAATCATTTTCGCCTTTCGTTTTGTATATCAGTGGTGGTGTTCGCGGAAAGCCAACGAATCGATTCTTCCGGACGGGTTCTGGATCATCAGCATCGTCGGCTCGATATGCAATCTTGTCTACGGTATCCTACGCATGGACTGGATATTGATGCTGAATCACGGACCCGGCTTTCTCGCCTATGCGCGAAATTTGTATTTGAGCAGGAAAAGCACAAAATAATCAGTATTTTTTCTTCCCCACGACGGCCTGTACGACGTTGACAACATAGTCGCCTAATTTTTCACATTCGGAAACGATGTCCATGTAATACACGCCATCGGGATAATTGTATTTTTTGGCGTCAATATTTTCTATGTTATCATTTTTCAACTGGTTACGGTAGTTGTTGATCTCGTTTTCGAGGTTCAACGTGACGGCCAAATCATCGTCGCTTGTATCCTGATCCGGCTTTTTTAGCGCCACGTTCATGTTCACGATCGCTTTTTCGTTGAGGTCGAACATGTGGTCAATGCATTGATTCTGTATATCGATGAAGACTGATTTGCCGTCGTTTCGCCGCTTGATGGCTTTGGCCAAGTTGTTGCACGAATCGGCGACGCTTTCAATTTCGGAAATGACGCGCAGCATGAATCGGATATTTTCCTTACCGTGCGCGCTAAGCCGTCCTTCCAATACTTTGGTAAGGTAGTTGGCTATTTCGATCTCCATACGGTCGCTGATCTGCTCATATTTTTCGATGCGTCCGAACAGTTGAAGGAATTTATCCTTGTCGTCTTCGTAGTAGAGGTCTTTGACCATGCCAAACATCCGGCGAACGCGCTCGCCATAAAGGATGATTTCCTTTTTTGCCTGCAACAGTGACAGTTCGGACGTAGAGAGCAAGCCGGCAGAAATGAACTTTAACGAGAAGTCTTCGTCGTCCGTGTCGCTTTTCGACTTGATGACAAACGAGCAGATTTTTTCATATATCTTTACAAACCAGATCATTAGTAGCACATTGCAAATGTTGAACAAGGTATGAAACAGCGACAATCCGTAGGAGACGGATATCTGTAGCGATAAAAATTTGTTTTGCAGCGCGATCAGATCGGGGTCGGCAAGTTTGCCGCCGGAGGTGATTTGCTCGATGACTTCCGGGCGAAGGGCGTGCAGAAAGGCGTTCAGCTCTGCAGGATTGCCCGGCCCGTAGTTCGTCACGATCCACGTCACGATACGTATGAACGGATAGAAGAGGACAAGTATCCAGCAGACGCCGAAAATATTGAAAATGAAATGTGCAAAGGCAGCGCGCCTTGCCTGGATATTCGTTTTGATGGCGGCAATATTGGCGGTGATGGTCGTTCCGATATTTTCGCCAAGCACCATCGCTATTGCCATTTCAAACGGAATCCAGCCTTTGGTACACATGATAAGTGTAATGGCTACCGTTGCGCTCGACGACTGGACGACAACCGTCAGTATCCCGCCGATAAGCAGGAACAGAAGGATGGAATTGAACCCCATGGAGGTGTAATTCTGTATGAACGACAATACTTCGGGATGCCCCTGAAGGTCGGGCACCGATTCTTTAAGGTAGGAAAGCCCCAGGAAAAGGAGCGCAAACCCCATTAAAAATTCGCCCAGCGACTTGCGACTGTTGTTGTTTGAAAATATCAGCGGGATACAGACGCCGATAATCGGAATGGCTAATACGCTGATGTCGACTTTGAACCCGAAGATGGAGATGAGCCAGGCTGTAATGGTCGTGCCGATATTCGCGCCCATGATTACGCTGATGGCTTGTACAAGCGTCAGCAGCTTGGCGTTTACAAAACTGACCACCATGACGGTTGTGGCGCTCGACGACTGGATGATTGCCGTTATCAGTAGGCCGGTAAATACACCCATTACACGATTGGAGGTCATCACCGACAAGATACTCCTTAACTTGTCGCCTGCAATCTTCTGGAGCCCTTCACTCATGATTTTCATGCCATACAGGAACATGCCAAGCGCCCCTATCAGCGTCAGAAAATCTAAAAATGTATAGTTCATAACATGTATTTCAAAAAAAATCGTACAAAAATACAAAAAAATATTTCATGCTGCTAAAAACAGCAAATAAAAAGTACAATTTGAAATGCATCCCTGCTTCACGTCGCGGACGCTACGACCGATAATGACTTTCTATTTTTATACACATTGTAAATCAATTGGACATCTTGCTTTTTTTGCATTTGTTACAGAGACCTTTCAAATAAAAGAAAGTTTCATCCACGATTCCGTTGAAATCGTCTGGGAGGAAGTAATCGGCACTCATCGGCAAATCTGTAATGCGTCCACATTCCTTGCAACGGAAATGTGCATGTGGTTTGATGACGCTGTCGAAACGTGCATTTTTTTCGTCGATCCCGACATATACGACCGCTCCGTTTTCAACAAATAATTTCAATGTATTGTAAACGGTCGTTTTCGATAGGGTAGGTATTTGCTTCCTTAATGATTCAAATACTTCGTCAGCAGTTGGATGAGTCAGATTTTTCAATAAATACCGCATGATGGCGGTACGTTGCACGGAAGGTCGAATTCCGTAGCCCGACAGGTAAATATCGATATTGTCCATATTTGTACTAATAATATTATTAAAATGATTACAAAGAACGGAACAATATACCGAACAAAAAAACAATTATTCGTAATAAATGTTAAATGTCATTTTTTATATTTTTTCGGGTACCTGATGTAATTGTTAATGTGTTGATAATTACGGTTTTTTGATTTTCTGATAACTTTTCCCGAGCGCTGATGCGCGGTAGGCTCTGATCTTGGCTTCGAGTTTGCCTGTTTTCTTGTCGTGCAGCAGCATCGCCCGCAACTCATCAGGGGTATAGGTGTTCGGGTTTTCGGGCGTCACGGTCGTTTGCGTTTCGGTGTTGCCGAACTGTTCGGGAAGTTGTTTGACTGCCGATTCTGACCCCGCACTTCTAAGTTCCATCGACCGGGCGCTTGGCATGTTCTGCACCACGCCGTTCCTGTATTCGAGCGGTTTGCCGTTTTCTGCCGTGATGAAGTAGAAATTATTGTCCTCGTTCACTTCGTGAATCACGTCGTAGGCATCTGCAAAAAGTACTAAGTAGTAGCTGCCGGTGATCGTAGGCATGATATAGTTGATGACCCAGTCGTCGCCGATGACCTCTTTCGGAGGAACGGTAATATGGTTCCAGTAGCCGCCTACCAGTGCGTCGGTCTCCCAGTCTTCCAGCTGGTCGTAATCGCCTTCCTTGCCGTATTCGTCGGTATAGTAGTCTTCAAAAATGATTTCGTAGTCCTTGGCGTTCTTGGCGTTGTAGTACATGTAGACTGCCGACCATTTCGACGAGGGTCGGATGGTGGTCGAGCCTGAATTGTAAACGATGTATTCGAATGTACGTGTAAAGCGTACCTCCTCGCCTTCGTACGGGTAATCGTCGGCCCAGAGCGCCAGCAGGTCGTCGCCGGAAAGCGCGGGCATGCTGGCGGTCATCTTCACGGTCGGGTTCTGCGCTACGAAAGCGGCAAAGCAGAAGCTGCGGCAGAAAAAGTTGTAGTCCACCCAGATGCTGCCGTTGTCGCCCCAGCTTGTACCCCAGGAGTTACGCACGCGGAAAGCGTTTTTAGAATCGTCGTAACCGACCAGCGCCATCGCATGGTAAGCGTGTTGCATGTCGGGCTTGTTGTAGGTGTCCGACGACAGGACGCTACTGCTGTTCCAGTCCATGAAGCGGTCGCCCAGCTTGGCGCCAATGGCAATGGGACGTCCGGCGTTGAGGTAACCCTTGAAATTGCTGACCGTAAGCCCCTCGGTTTCGGAGGCAATCTTCCGGTAATTGGCAAGCCGGTTGTTGCTGTCGCCTTTCTTTGTGCCGGTACAGTTGCCCAGACTTGTATAGGGAACGCTTTGCAGCGATGCCACCCCGTTGGTAATCATGGCGTCGAGGGCTGCTTCGAAAACGGCGCCTTTACACTGGCTGCCCTTGTTGCTGGAGGGAATGGACATCCACAGGTCTTTCGGACTTGCCTGGTTGGCGGTGCTTGCCAGCTGCGACGACGACCAGCCATTTTCGATGGCGTTCAGTGCCGTTTTCAGGTTATAGCCCACCGCCCATGCCACGCAGGTGCCGTACTGACCCTGGTTGCCGATGGGAGGGAACTTGCTTTCAAGCGAGACCCTCGACGAAAGATTGTTCGTATTGCCGTCGAAAGGCGTGATGTCTTCGGGAATATTGTCCATATCCTCCTGATCGGCAAGCCAGCCCATCTGATCGATGGAAGCGAGAATAGCATCAAGTATCTCTTCGCAACTTGTCAGACTGAACGCAACACCCAGCACGAAGGCTATGTTAATCAATTTTTTTTTCATCTCATTTTTTTATTAAAGGTTTATAAATTTTCTATTTTTCTTTCCCGAAGGCAAAATACGCATCGGCAAGGTTCAGTTTGTCGCGGTCGACCTCCTCGAAGTTGACCGCATTCATGAACGAAGCCTTTTCGAAGTTGGCCTGCGCGTTAAAAGCCGTTTGCACAAAATCGGCCGTATACAGGAAGCGCATCCGTAAAAAATCGACCGTCTCGGCAAATCGGGCATAATTGAAGAAGGCGCTGCCATATACATCCATCAGGTCGAAGCCCGCCCGTTCGGCAAAGATGCAGTTGTTGAACACGAGCTTCCCCTTCACCGACGTTTCCTGAAAGGAGGCAGGCCCGTCGAAAGCGGTATTGGGGAAATGCAGGCCACCCCAAAAGGAAGAATTGATCATCAAAAAGGTCTTTTCGGCTTTCATTTCGGAGAAATAACTGTCCTTTGCCCACACGGTCATATTCGAGAAACCGGCCTCCTCCCTGAAAATCGACCTGCCGAAGTTGACGACGCCAAAAACGGTGGCGCCGTCGAAATCCACCGCGCCCCGGAAGTCGCATCCCACAAACGAAAGGTTGTTGTTGAAACACGATTGTACGGGCGTCGTCCCGTGTTTGCCGTTGGAGGTCACCTTGCCTAAAAAGACGCATCCATCGAAATAGATATTCGACTGTATCTCGACCTGGAGCATGTTGGCGTTCTTGACAAACGGCTTGCCTGCGGCGGTCAGGTCGAGGTCGCCGAATATGATACGGTTCACTAGCAGTACCGGTTTCCCTTTTTGTACCAGCTTGACGACTTCAGCCGCCTTCATTTCCTTTTTCTCTGCTCCGTTGCATCCGCAACACACGAACAGCAGTATACACGTGAATAGTAAATTCTTCATGTTTTTTTGTTTGCTAACGGCCAACATTATTTTTCGAGATTGCTCCCCCGTTCAGGGCGAACAATCCTCCCGTTAAATTATGCTTGTCCAACAAAAGATTTAAAACTTAAACGAGATACCGCCGTTTACAAGCGACATGCCATAGCCTGCTTCGGCAAAGACGGCGATGACGGGGGCGAAATAGTAGCGTGCGCCTGCGAACCACGACCATGCGAAACCGTTGCTTCCATATCGATGGATTTCGTAATATCCGTAATCGCCCGTCCATTTCCATGTATGGAGGTTATAGCCTGCCATGAAACCGGTGTAGACGTCGAGTGCGGGAATGAACGCGTAATGAAACGCGGCGCGGGCGCCAAAGAACAGGTTGTCGCTTCGCCAGCCGTAGGGGTCGCCTGAGCCTTTGTAGTTCCACTTGGCCGTGGAGTAACTGACCATGCCGCCAACGCCTATCGCGCTCTTAGAGTCGAAAAGATTGTCGATGATGCAGTTTTCGTAATACAGCGACAGGGTAGGCCACCGCCTGTAACCGGAATAAAAATGATAGCCCGAATACAGCGAACCGCCCCATCCGGCGCCGATAGCTACAATGTTGTCGCCTTTGTTGAAGTTGGAGACGCCGGCGGAGGCGCTGCTCCTGCCGGAGGAGGCGCTGCCGCTATTGGCAGAGGCGCTGCCGTTGTTGGAACTTGTGCTGCCGGCAGAAGTATTGCCGCTGCCCGAACCTGTACCGCCTGAGGACGATGATGGTGCGGCGCTTGCCTGCTCGATGATCCTTGTTTCGGCTGTGGCCCTGGCCTGTTGTATCATCTCTTCATCGGCCGAGATGAAAATCTCCACGCGCCGGTTTTGGGTTCGGCCTTCGGCGGTCGAATTGCTGGCAACCGGCACATCGTAAGCAAACCCTTTCGTTGTGATGCGGTTCGACAATACCCCTTGTCCGGAGAGGAACCCGGAAACAGATTTGGCGCGTTCGTCGGAAAGCCGCTCGTTGACGGCGCGCGTACCGGTATTGTCGGTATGGCCGTTAATGGTCACGTTGGTTTTCGGATGATTGACTAACGAGCGCGCAAAATTAGTAAGCGCATTGCGCGACGACTGGCCCAGCTCACTGCTGCCTGTGGCAAAAAGAATGCCTTCGGCAATCGTCACCTTGATGACTTTCAGGTTGTTGTCGCCCGAGACCGCCTCCACCTGTACGCCGTCGATCTTTTCAAGGTCGGCAATCTGAAGGTCCATCTGACTGCTAATCACTTCGGTGGCCACCTCTTCCACGACGGCAGGAGGGATTTCGACAGGCGCAACGTTCTTGGATGCTTTCTTCGAGGAGCCGCATCCCACGGTCATCATCAGCGCCGCAACAAGCGGCAGAGCAATAAGCAGGCGTTGAAGTGATACTTTAACGCGCATGTACCCGTTTGTCTTCGGGTATAATTGAATGGTCTTCATAAGTTTGTAATTTAATTGATTAAGTTTGTAATTTTAAGACGCAAATGTAAGTGCTTTTTGTGAATCAGACAAATTTTTTCCATATTTTTTTACGCTTCAATCATTTTTTTACTTCAATCATAGAAATGACGTCCGTAATACGTGAAACGATAAGGCGGGGTAAAAAAAACTTCACTTTGTTTTGCATTGTGTTCCAATTGCGTTATCTTTGTCGGATATTAGAGATGAAAGAGATGGAAACAGAAGAAAAATCGCAGCTGACGTACGAAAGCGTTTTGGCGCTTATCAAGGGGTTGGCTTTGTCGTCGGCTGAATCAAGCGCCAGATTCGATCGTGAAATGGCTGAATCGCGTGCCGAGTTCGACCGGAGCAAAGCCGAGTTCGACCGTCGCACTGCCGAGTATAACGAGCAACGGGCCGAAACCGATCGGCAACGGGCCGAAACCGACCGCATGATAAAGAATTTAAGAGACATGGTTGGCGGCGTAGCGAACAGCAACGGTTCGTTTGCCGAGACCTATTTCTTCAATACGATAGACAAGGGCGACAAGGCACTGTTCGGAGAGCATTTCGACGAGTGTTTTAGTGCGGTGAAACACCACAACAAGGCCAACAAAGGAATTGCCATTCTCAAGCAAGTCGGCGATTTGGTTGTCCTGAACGACGAGAACCTGCATACGTTTTAATGACATTTTTTTAATTATTAATATTTTATACAAATACTATGGCACGAAAAGTTACTTTGTACACGGGTCAGTGGGGCGACATGCCACTGGAAACGATTTGCGCGAAAGCGAAGGAATTTGGGTATGACGGCCTTGAGCTGGCATGTACCGACAATCATCTGGATATTGGAAAATTAAGCCACGATTACTGCGACAAGATTAGAAAGACGCTCGCATCCTACGGTCTTGAGCTGTTTGCCATCTCCAACCATTTGGTCGGGCAATGTATTTGCGACCGGATTGATCACCGTCACAAATCAATTCTTCCGGCGCGTCTCTGGGGCGACGGCGACCCCGAAGGCGTCCAACAGCGGGCTATCGCCGAAATGATCCACACCGGCGAGGCTGCCAGGATGCTGGGCATTAACACGATAAACGGATTTACGGGCAGCCCTGTCTGGCACCTGCTCTACTCGTTCCCGCCGGTTAGTCCCGATGAGATTCAAGCCGGCTTTCAGTTAGTGGCCGACCGCTTCAAGCCGATCCTCGACTTGTATCAGGAGATTGGCGTACGTTTTGCGCTCGAAGTGCACCCGACCGAGATTGCTTTCGACATCTCATCCGCCCGCACGCTGCTCGAAACGCTCAACTACCATCCGGCTTTCGGCTTCAACTACGATCCGAGCCATTTCGGCTATCAAGGCGTCGACTATGTCGCCTTTATTCGGGAGTTTGCCGACAGGATTTTCCATGTGCACATGAAAGACGTGTGGTGGTCGGACGTACCTACCCGCGCCGGCGTGTTCGGCGGGCATCTGCCTTTTGCGCATCCCGACCGTTTCTGGGATTTCCGCAGCCTCGGCCACGGAAATATCAACTTCGAGGAGATAATACGTGCCCTGAACCGTATCGATTACCAGGGGCCGCTCTCCGTCGAATGGGAAGACAACGGCATGGACCGCGAACATGGCGCCGCCGAAGCGTTGCAGTTTGTAAAGACAATCGACTTCAAGCCATCCAATGTGGCTTTTGACGCAGCTTTCGAGAAAAAATAATCAACTGTAAACGGATGGAAGAAAATAAAATTTCGAGAAGAAACTTTATTTCGCGATCAACTGCGTTTGGTACTGCCGGAATTGTAGGAGGTACAACCGGAGCGTTGACAGGCGGGGCGCTCGGCGTCGGCAGCTTGTTGTCGTCGTGCAGTGACGACAGTAAAAGCTCGAAATTCATGCTGTTGCCGTCGGATATTCCGGTGGTGATACCGGAGATGGGCGACAAGGCAATCGCCGGAAAGCCGGTACGCGCCGGCATGATCGGATGCGGCAGCCGCGGTTCGGGAGCGGCGTTCAACTTCCTGGAAGCAGCCGACGGCGTCGCCATCGTCGCCATGGCCGATATTTTTGAAGACAGGCTGGAGAAATTAAGGAGTCGCCTTCAGGAAGAAAAGAACATGCTTGTTCAGGATAATAAAATACATTATGGCTTCGACGCCTACAAAAAGGTTTGCGAAGACCCTGACGTAGATATGGTGATCATCGCTACCCCGTCGATTTTCCATGCCGAACATACCCGGCAAGCCATCGAGAACGGAAAACACGTGTTCTGCGAAAAAGCTGCCGGCATCGACCCCGTGACGTGCCGCACTTTTACTGCCGCTATCCGTCAGGCGCAGGCAAAAGGGCTTTGTATCCAGACAGGTGCACAACGTCACCACCAACGCAGCTATATCGAATCCTATCGCCGCGTGCGCGAAGGGATGATTGGCCGGATAACGGGCGGTATCGTGAAATGGAATCAGGGCGCCATGACTTACTACAATCGCCAGCCCGAATGGACCGACATGGTATACATGTTGCGCGACTTTTTCAGCTGGAACTGGCTTTGTGGCGACCATGTGATCGACCAATTGGTTCATAACATCGACGTTTTCACCTGGTTCTCCCACCTGAAACCTGTTTCGGTAGTTGGGATGGGCTCGCAACTACAACGCCGTACAGGTGATATTTTTGACAATTTCTGCCTCGACATCGTCTATGAAGGAGGCGTAAGGGTCAATGCACAGGCGCGCCAGATCGACGGTTGCGCCGGTGATGTGAGCGAAACGATTATCGGAACCGAAGGCGTCTGGTCGAGCAAGGATATGGCCATACGCGATCTGGATGGCAATCTGCTGTGGCAATTCGACAGAGAAGCCGAGAAAGAGCTGTACAAGCAAACAAATGCCTACGTTTTGGAGCATGTAGACCTGATTAACCATATCCGCTCGGGCAAATCCATGACGCTGGAAGCTGAAACACTTGTCACCTCGTCGCTAACAGGCGCTATGGGTCGCGAATCGGCTTATACGGGTAAAGAAGTCAAGTGGGACGAATTTATAGTCTCCAATTTGTCGTTGATGCTCGACGAGTTGCATCTCGGGAATATTCCCGATTTTGAAAAACGGTTTGTTCCGCCTAAAATGGGTCAGTTGGCGGCTGAACGGAAGAGTTAAAAGTTAATGAGAAAAAAGTTGGGATGAAGAAATTTAATTTCGTATGGGTTGCATTGGGATTTGTTTGCTTGTTGGGTTGTTCGCGGGCAAATCAACCGATAAAAACGCTCGTAGTGACCGGGCAGAACAACCACAACTGGAAAATCAGCCATGTAGCCATCAAGCAGATACTTGAGAACTCCGGTCTTTTTACAGTTGATTTCGCCATCACGCCTGCAAAAGGTGAGGATATGAGCGGTTTCAAACCGGATTTTTCGGCTTATCAGCTGGTTGTACTCGATTATAACGGCGACCGGTGGCCTGCAGCAACGGATCAGGCTTTTCTGGATTTTGTCGATCGAGGTGGTGGCGTTGTGGTCTATCATGCGGCCGACAACGCCTTCAGGGAATGGATCGAATTTAATAAAATCATCGGATTCGGCGGCTGGGAAAACCGTAATGAGGACGACGGTCCTTATATGTATATGAAAGACGGCAAGCTTGTCCATGACAATTCACCCGGTCGCGGCGGGTCGCATGGCGCGCAACACGAGTTCGTACTGAACTGTAGCAACCGCGATCATCCGATCACAAAAGGCCTGCCTGCCCGCTGGCTTCATGCAAAGGATGAGTTGTATGACCGTATGCGCGGGCCGGGCGTCGTCAAGGATGTGCTTTTTTGGGCATATTCAAGCCCGGATACCAAAGGATCGGGCCGTGATGAACTGGCGCTTTTTACCGTCGATTACGGCAAGGCACGCATTTTCCATACGACATTGGGACATGCCGGTAATTCGTTGGACGATAATACGGCCATGCAATGTACAGGTTTTCAAGTCACTCTGCTTCGCGGTGCCGAATGGGCGGCAACGGGCAAGGTAACGCAACCGGTACCTGCCGATTTTCCAACGGAATCCGCCACTTCGTTTCGGAAGAGGTACATAAATGAGTAGTTTTTAGCGTTTAGCTGTTGTAGGGAGGTACACTTGGCTACTGAGCGCAGTCGAAGGATACGGTTGCTTGATTCGCCGTGCGTAGTTTTTTTCGTTCCGAAAAAGAAAAACGTAATTCGTAATTGAAAAAGTCATACGACATAATCATTCTCGGCGCAGGCGCTTCTGGTTTGATGGCGGCCATTCAGGCCGCAAAAAGGGGATGCCGGACGCTGGTTGTTGACCATGCAAGCAAAGCAGGCAAAAAGGTACTGTTGTCAGGCGGCGGTAAGTGCAATATCACGAACCGCCACATTTCGGTAGCAGATTATGTTGGCGTCGACAATAGGTTCTGCCAATTTGCGTTACGATCTTTTCCAACAGCGTCGGTCATGCAAATCCTTCAAGAGGAACATATTGCAACGGAAGAGAGGGAGTATGGACGCATTTTTTGTAAAAATGGGGCGCATGAAATCGTAGCATACTTCGTTCGTACGGCACAACAGCGTGGCGTTCATTTTTTGATGAACGCCGCCGTATCGGAGGTGAAGCATGGAGGGCACTTGTTTGTTGTCACTTGTAATGACATGCAATTTGAGGCTGCGCGTCTGCTTGTTGCTACGGGCGGACTTGCATGTCCCCAGATAGGCGCTACCGGTATTGGCTATTCGATTGCCAGGCATTTCGGGCACTCCATCATCCCGTTGAAGCCTGCGCTTGCGGGTTTTACTGTTTCTCCTGTCTCTCCGCTCCGTAACCTGCAAGGCATCAGTCTCCCCGTTCGATTGAAAATAAAAGACAAGAACAAAGTCGTCGACGAACCCCTTTTATTTACACATCAAGGAATCAGCGGACCGGCGGCGCTTCAGGCTTCCTGTTTCTGGGTAACGGGCGACGTCATCCTGATTAACTTCCTGCCAGCGGGCGACATCATCCTCCAAATGCACGCCCCTGAAAACGGCAAACTGCAAGTTAAAAGTCTAATCGCCCGCTCGCTGCCCGAACGTCTGGCAAAGGCGCTGATCCCCGCCTGTCTATCAGAACGGAAAGTAGCCGAGCTGAACAAAAAAGACCGAAAAATCATTTCCGATGCGATTCACGCATACCCGGTTGTACCCGATTCCGTCGAAAACTTCAAGAAAGCCGAAGCCACGTTAGGCGGCGTCTCGACCCGCGAACTGAACCCCGAAAGCATGGAAAGCCTACTGTTGAAAGGACTGTATTTCAGCGGCGAAGTGATCGACATAACCGGCAGGCTGGGCGGTTACAACATCCACTGGGCACTTGCCTCCGGATTTCTCGCCGGTAGCTGCATGTAGGGGCGTATTGCTATACGCCCCAAATGTTGTGAATTGCTTTAAAGCGGTGTTGAGTCTTAGTTGTTGTGAATCGCTTTCAAAATTGTATCTTTGACGGATTGAATACAGCCCGGCAATACCGTATATCGTCCCGTCCACAGTTGTGAATCGCTTTCAAAATTGTATCTTTGACGGATTGAATACAGCGTTTTGCGTCAATCAGGCTGCGATAGTCAGTTGTGAATCGCTTTCAAAATTGTATCTTTGACGGATTGAATACAGCTGTAAATATTATAGTAAGAGAGGCCATAGAGTTGTGAATCGCTTTCAAAATTGTATCTTTGACGGATTGAATACAGCCTATATGATATATGTTCTCTCTCATCATTAGTTGTGAATCGCTTTCAAAATTGTATCTTTGACGGATTGAATACAGCTAAAGGTTTGCGACGAATGGATGTCAGACAGTTGTGAATCGCTTTCAAAATTGTATCTTTGACGGATTGAATACAGCTCTTTTCAGATATATCTAATAATGAATTAGTTGTGAATCGCTTTCAAAATTGTATCTTTGACGGATTGAATACAGCGGGCTCATTGAGGGCGCCCCGGTGGTACTCGTTGTGAATCGCTTTCAAAATTGTATCTTTGACGGATTGAATACAGCGAATACATTCACGGAATATCAGAACCAATTGTTGTGAATCGCTTTCAAAATTGTATCTTTGACGGATTGAATACAGCTTCAACACACGCTTCACTTCGGAGAATACTGTTGTGAATCGCTTTCAAAATTGTATCTTTGACGGATTGAATACAGCTCTCTAACCGTGAAGGTTTCGTCAGGGACCGTTGTGAATCGCTTTCAAAATTGTATCTTTGACGGATTGAATACAGCTCATATCAGCCGACTGCAAAAGTGAAAACCGTTGTGAATCGCTTTCAAAATTGTATCTTTGACGGATTGAATACAGCTTGCGGTTTAATGCCACGCCGAGCAGTCGGTTGTGAATCGCTTTCAAAATTGTATCTTTGACGGATTGAATACAGCTTTTAACAACCGACAAGCTGAACGTAATTGGTTGTGAATCGCTTTCAAAATTGTATCTTTGACGGATTGAATACAGCCAAAAGAACGGCGCGAACGAAAAGACAATTGTTGTGAATCGCTTTCAAAATTGTATCTTTGACGGATTGAATACAGCTCAGCCGATATGTCCGTACTCAACCGGACAGTTGTGAATCGCTTTCAAAATTGTATCTTTGACGGATTGAATACAGCCCAAGATGAATTCATATAGTCTTGGCTCTGTTGTGAATCGCTTTCAAAATTGTATCTTTGACGGATTGAATACAGCGAGAAGTAGCAGTTTGGAAAATGAGAAACAAGTTGTGAATCGCTTTCAAAATTGTATCTTTGACGGATTGAATACAGCCGGAGGAAACCGACGCTACACTTCCACCTAGTTGTGAATCGCTTTCAAAATTGTATCTTTGACGGATTGAATACAGCATTTTCGATAAACATTGCATCTACCGAACTGTTGTGAATCGCTTTCAAAATTGTATCTTTGACGGATTGAATACAGCGGATGCGAAGGAGCTTATCGACACGAAGAGTTGTGAATCGCTTTCAAAATTGTATCTTTGACGGATTGAATACAGCAAACAAAAGTTAAAGGAATTAAACAAATGTGTTGTGAATCGCTTTCAAAATTGTATCTTTGACGGATTGAATACAGCCGGGCAAGATGCCAATAGTCGTACGTGTCGGTTGTGAATCGCTTTCAAAATTGTATCTTTGACGGATTGAATACAGCTTCTTTTGCTGTGCTGCCAACTGGATTGGGTTGTGAATCGCTTTCAAAATTGTATCTTTGACGGATTGAATACAGCCCTGCACCGCCGCCGCCGTATGTAACTCCAGTTGTGAATCGCTTTCAAAATTGTATCTTTGACGGATTGAATACAGCCTGCTTTTTCAACATTTCTCCCATC
>Ga0082212_10001354_pt1 | contig 36021 bp, 26 predicted proteins | sample TergutNt197P3_FD_71548 | JGI IMG/M metagenome (GOLD analysis project Ga0082212, IMG submission 71548) | Neocapritermes taracua P3 segment gut microbial communities from Petit-Saut dam, French Guiana - Nt197 P3 | ecosystem: Host-associated > Arthropoda: Insects > Digestive system > Gut ...
TGGACGCCTCTTCACGCTCCACAAGTGGAGCGCGCGAGTAGAACAGGATTGTGGCCCCGAGCGGAGAGGAATTCAGAAATAGTCACCATCCCGGCTGAGCGTGAATAGTGACTTTTTTGTTGCGTCGGCTTAACTGTTATCTAGCAACTCACGTCCATAGTCGCGTAAGCGTTCAGATCCATACCGGCGCGGGCGCCCGCCAGGTACTCATAGTACCCCTGGCAGCCGATCATCGCCGCGTTATCACCGCAAAGGTTGAGCGGCGGGATGAACAGAGTCCGGCCGGCTGCCGAGGCGGCACGCAAAAAATCAGCGCGTATGCGGGAGTTCGCGGCGACTCCGCCCGCTATCGCGATTTTATCATGGCCAAACTCCTCCGCCGCCGACATGACGCGCGGGACCAGTATATCGCTCACGGCTGCCGAGAATGACGCCGCGAGCGAAGCTTTATCCAGCGGCGCTTCGCCCCTCTGCTCCGCGTTGTGGACGATATTGACGACGGAGGTTTTCAAACCTGAGAAGGACATATCATAAGGAAACCCGTCAATAACGGGGCGGGGCAGCGCAAACAGAGAATCATCCCCGCCTTGCGCCAGCTTATCGAGCGCCGGGCCGCCGGGGTAACCGAGCCCGAGCACGCGCGCGGCCTTGTCAAAGCATTCGCCCGCCGCGTCGTCGCGCGATCTGCCGATGATCCGGATATCGGTGTACCCGCGCACATCGGCGATTATGCTGTTGCCTCCCGAGACGACCGCGCACAGAAACGGCGGTTCAAGTTCCGGATACGCGATATAGTTCGCCGCTATGTGCCCCCTGATATGATGTACCGGGACAAGCGGGACGCCGAGCGCCATCGCCAGCCCCTTGGCGAAATTCACCCCGACCAGCAGCGCGCCTATGAGCCCCGGCGCATATGTGACCGCAACAGTGTCGATATCGCTTTTTGTGATACCGGCGTTTTGTACGGCAAGTTCAGCGAGGCGGCCTATGGCGGACACGTGGTTGCGCGATGCTATCTCCGGCACGACGCCGCCGTAAAGCGCGTGCATGTCCGCCTGTGAGAAAAGTTCGCTTGACAGTACAGTGCGCCCGTCCCGCACGACCGCGGCCGCGGTCTCGTCGCACGATGTTTCTATCGCAAAAATGATCATAGCCAAATACTCCCAAAGGCAGAAGGATGGTCCTCTTTTTTTGCTGAGTCCCAAAACGGGACTCAGCAAAGGTATGTAAAACCTGACGCCTGCGCGCCGCTAAACCTCAAACATCATCTGCTCAACGAACTGCTCGTTGAACACGGGACTCGTCGACAACTCTATGTATTCGCACCGCTCGCGTATGTCGCTCAGCGCCGCGCGGGCTTTCGCGGAGCACAAAGCCAGCGCCGCCCCCTCGCCCGCTGTATTGCCCAATGTCTGCGTCACGGGCAGGAAACTTTTCGGGAACAGACCGACCAGGGCGGCGCTGTACTGATCCATGAAGCTGCCGAACCCACCCGCGAGAACGAATGAGGTTACTTGTTCCTCAGTAACACCCGCATGGCGGAGCAGGGTCTGGATCCCCGCGGCGATAGCGGATTTCGCGAGCTGCAGCTTCCTGATATCGGAAGCTGACATATAGACGCCGCCGGGTGCGCCAGGGGACGGGAGTGTGTCAGGAGAACCGCCCCCCTGACACGCGCCATCCCCTTGGCGCATCAGCCAAAACACGTTCTTTCCGTCGACTTCGCCCATGTGCGCCGCTATCTCGTGTCCGATCTCGTCCGCGCCGAGCATACGGCCGGACTCATCGACGGCGCCGGTTTCGAGCAGAACGGCGAGCGCGTCCAGCAGCCCGGAACCGCAGAGCCCGCGCGGCGCGGCGTCGCCTATGACCGACAGTTTTAAACCGTCGTCCCATTTTACATGATTGACAGCCCCGCTCACAGCGGCCATGCCCATCGTGATTTCGGCGCCTTCGAACGCCGGCCCCGCCGCGGTCGCGCAGCAGTAGTATTTATCGCCGATTTTCATCGCTATCTCTCCGTTAGTGCCGATGTCAAGATATACGACGGGCCCCTGCATGTTCTCAAGCCCCGCGGCCAGCATACCCGCCGTTATATCGCCGCCGACATATGATGAAATCGAGGGGGCGAAATACACCCTGGCGTCTTTAGCCAGGCCCAAATCATCGCCGGCGTCCGTTTCATCGCCGAACAGGCTGACCGGCGTAAACGGCACGACGCCCATTCCGACAGGTGAATAACCGGCGGCGAGGTGCTCCATTATCGTATTCGCGGCTATAGATATATAACCAATATCCTCAGCCCGGGCTCCGGACGCGGCGCAAGTCTTTCGTATCAGCGACGACAACTGTCCGCGGATAAGCCGCGTAAGCGTTTCATGCCCGTTATCGGCGCAATACTGGATGCGGCTGATAACATCGGCGCCGTAGGCTCTCTGCGCGTTGACCCCGCTGGCGGTCGCTAATCTCGCGCCGGTGTCCGCGTCTGTCAAATGCGCGACGACCGTCGTCGTCCCGATGTCGACGGCGACGCCCAGATTTGCGCTCAGCGGCGCTTTTTTCTGAAGTGAGAGATCGACGGCTGCTCCCTTATCCGCGATTTTCATATCAAACTCATCAGGCAGATATACGTCCATATCACCATCGGCAGGCGTGCGGCACGTAAGTACCTGCTCGCCGTCCGGGGCAAGCCGGACGAGGCATTTGCCGCATTTGCCCTGCCCGCCGCAGGGCGCGTCAAGGAACACCCCCGCCGCGCTGATGCGCTGCAGCAGCGTTTCTCCGGGAATTCCCTCAGTCTCGCAGACGATCTCGCCCAATCGATGGATACGGATTTTCGACATCATACAAACCTCCATCTCAAATGTTTTTGGAACAGATAGGAATGAAAGGATGGAGGTACGCGCAGACTGCGTACTTGGTTATTAGTTCATCCACGCTAACCTCCATCTCAAATGTTTTTGGAATAGATAGGAATGAAAGGATGGAGGTACGCGCAGACTGCGTACTTGGTTATTAGTTCATCCACGCTATTCTCCTTTACCAAAAAGCGACCATGAGTTACAGTGCGTGATTTTTACGTCGATGAAACGGCCGGTCGGGCCGACGGCGCCGGGCAGATGCACGAGCCGCCCCCCGTTTGTGCGCGCCTTTAGCGGGTAACGCTCATCACCTGACTCCTCATCGACAAGCACCCGCACCGTCTTCCCGACATACTGCGCGTGCTTTGCTTCAGAGACCGCGTTTTGCAGGTCGAGCAAACGGTCGAACCTGACCTGCTTCTCCTCACGCGTTGAAGTGTCCGGCAGCTCCGCGGCGGGAGTACCCGGACGTTTCGAGTATATAAATGTGAACATTGAGTCAAACCGCGCCTTTTTGACCAGGTCCATCGTGTCTTCAAATTCCTCGTCGGTTTCGCCGGGAAAGCCGACTATCACGTCGCTCGTTATCACGACGTCCGGCATGAGCTCCCTCGCGATCGCCGCCTTTTCAAGGTATTCCGCCTGTGTATAGCCCCTGTTCATAGCCTTCAGGACACGGTCGCTGCCTGACTGAAACGGCAGGTGTACATGGCGGGCGGCTTTATCGCTCTCCGCCATGGCGAGGAAAAGCTCGCGCGACGCGTCCTTGGGGTGGCTCGTCATGAAGCGTATCAGAAACTCGCCGTCGATATCGTTGATCTGCCTTATCAGAGCGGCAAAATCGACGCCCTCGTCAAGCCCTGATCCATAGGAATTCACATTCTGCCCCAGAAGCGTAATGTCCTTGTACCCGTCAGCGACGAGCCTGCGCGCCTCATCGAGTATCACACCCGGCCTGCGGCTCCGCTCCCTGCCGCGGACGTACGGCACGATGCAGTAGGAGCAGTAATTATCGCACCCGTACATGATCGGCAGCCACGCCTTGACCTTACCTTCGCGTATTACGGGATAACCCTCCGCTATCGCCCCGTCGCCGCCGTCGCCGCTGAATACGCGGCCTTTCGCCGTGAGCCTGGTATGCAAAAATTCGGGGAACCGCCACAACAGATTCGGCGGGAACACGAGACTGACCTGCCTGTAAGACTGCCGGATCTTCTCAACTGTCTCAGGCACGCCGGCGAGGCACCCGCAAAAAGCGATGATCTGCGACGGCTTTGCTTTTTTTGTATGCACCAGCGCGCCGACGTTGCCTAAAACGCGGTTCTCCGCGTTTTCCCTTATGGCGCATGTATTGATAACGACGACGTCCGCCATAAACTCGTCGTCCGTCCGGTCATAGCCCATTTCCGAAAGCATCCCGCGCAGCTTCTCGCTGTCTGCTTCATTTTGCTGGCAGCCGTAAGTGTCGACATACGCCAGAGGCGGCGCCGGAAGCGCCGCTGAAATGTCATGCACCAGCCGCATTATTGCTTTTTGCTTTTCTATCTCTGTTGATGGTATTTCGTACATTAAGGGGCGCCTCCGCTTAGTGGCTGCATATTACTCGTCCAGCTTGAGCACTGCCATGAAAGCGTCCTGCGGTACGGCTACGGAGCCCAGGTTTCGCATTCTTTTTTTGCCTTCCTTCTGCTTTTCGAGCAGCTTCTTTTTTCGGGTTATGTCGCCGCCGTAGCATTTTGCGAGAACATCCTTGCGCAAGGCTTTGATAGTCTCTCTGGCGATGATCTTGCCGCCGATCGCGGCTTGAACCGGCACCTCGAAAAGTTGGCGCGGTACGTTCTCTTTGAGTTTTTCCACGATTTTACGGCCGCGGGTATAGGCTTTGTCCCTGTGGACGATGAACGAAAGCGCGTCGACCATTTCCCCGTTGAGCAGGATATCGAGCCTGACCAGGTTGGACGCGCGGTAGCCCTGAAAATCGTAATCGAGCGACGCGTAACCCCGGCTGCGGGATTTCAGCGCGTCGAAGAAGTCATAAATAACTTCGTTCAGAGGAAGATCATAGCGCAGTTCAACGCGCGCGGAATCAAGATACACCATTTCCTTATAATCGCCCCGCCTGTCCTGGCAAAGTTCCATGATGTTGCCGACGTAATCGGGAGGAGTGATTATCGAAGCATTGATGAACGGTTCCTCCGCGGTTTCGATCAGAACGGGGTCCGGATAATTGAGCGGGTTATCGACCATCAAAACCTGGCCGTCCGATTTTGTTATACGGTATATTACGCTCGGCGCGGTCATAATGAGTTCAAGGTTGTACTCGCGCTCCAGCCGTTCGCCTATTATCTCCAAATGCAGAAGCCCGAGAAACCCGCACCTGAATCCGAAGCCGAGCGCCGCCGAGGACTCGGGTTCATAAGTCAGCGCCGCGTCGTTGAGTTTGAGTTTTTCCAGAGCATCACGCAGATCGGGGTATTTCGCTCCGTCGGCGGTATAAAGCCCCGAAAATACCATAGACTGGACCTTTTTATACCCCGGCAGAGGGTCGGACGCCGGGTTGTCGGCGCCTGTGACGGTGTCTCCGACGGTGGTGTCTCCGACGTTTTTGATACTGGCGGTAAAATAGCCGACGTCTCCTGTCGGTAAAACGCCGCACGGTTCCATGCCGACCGGGCGCATATGGCCGACCTCTACGACGCGGTATCTGGCGCCGGTCGATATCAGGTTTACCTCCATGTCACGGCTGAGCGCGCCGTCTATTACGCGGATGAACACTATAACGCCCTTATATGCGTCGTACTGGCTGTCGAATATCAGCGCCCTGAGAGGCGCGTCGGCGTCCCCTTTCGGAGCGGGTACTTCTGAAATAATACGCTCAAGCACGTCCTCGATCCCAACGCCGCGTTTTGCCGAGATTTCCGGCGCGTCTTCCGCCGGGATGCCAATAATGTCTTCGATTTCTTTTTTTACCCTCTGAGGGTCGGCAGCCGGCAGGTCGATCTTGTTTACAACAGGCAGTATCTCAAGATTGTGGTCGAGCGCGAGGTATGTGTTCGCCAGCGTCTGCGCCTCGACGCCCTGCGCAGCGTCGACGACAAGTACCGCGCCTTCACACGCGGCAAGCGAACGGGACACTTCATAGTTGAAATCTACGTGGCCCGGAGTGTCGATAAGGTTGAGTTTGTACTCCCGTCCGTCGCGCGCGGTGTACGACAGACCAACGGCGCGGGCCTTAATAGTTATGCCGCGCTCGCGTTCGAGTTCCATATTGTCGAGTATCTGGTCTTCCATTTCGCGCTCGTCGACCGCGCCGCACTTTTCGAGCAGCCTGTCGGCAAGCGTCGACTTCCCGTGGTCGATATGCGCGATAATGGAAAAATTTCTGATATTATCCTGTTGCATAAATTTATTTTCTATTCTCCCGATGTTCAAGGTAGTACTTATTTTTCCGGTGTGTGTGGTATGGTTTTGTTGTTTCGGTCAGTTCCGGGATAAAACCGGAATTCCCTCAACAAAAAACCATACCACACACACCTATGCTGTTGCTTACTTCTAAGTATGGCGGAGTGTTTTGACAAAAGCGGCTTCGGCTGTTTTCAGTTCCGCGTCGCGCGACGGGTCATACCGGACGTCAGGATCGTCGAGCAGCGCCGCCACAGTCTCTATCGGGATAACGAGAAAATCCACGGCGGCGGCGTAAAGTTCGGCGTCGGAAAGTTCATCGAGCGCTGAAAAGACCTTGCCGGCAGCGGAACCCAGTCTCGCGGCGTTCTTACAGCCGTGCGGTATGGGAAGAGTACGCGCTTTCCGCTCGGCCTCCCTGCCCAGAAGGTAGTCGGCGGATACGTCATAGTAACCGCAGGCCTTAACAACAAATTCAAGTTTTGGCTCGCGCGCGTCGTTCTCATAATGCGACAACAGCGCTTGCGAAATTCCCAGATCCGTGGCTGCCCGGCGCTGGCTCAGGTTCTTCTCACGCCGCAGGCCGCTGAGTCTTTTCGCAAAAGCAGATTTCATCAGTTCCCCTCCCTGACTCCCAATCAACTGCTTGCATTTCGATTACAGTTCGTATAGTATAACCGTAATGAATAAATTTGTAAACAGGAGTATCGGCAAATATGGAAAGAAAATTTGATGGTAACTTTCATGGAAAATTCGGGGAAAATGTACCCGGCAAATCTCAGTGGGACTGCCTGCGAAAATTCCCCAATCTGTTCAGCCCGCTCAAAATCGGCGGGCAAACTATCAAAAACCGGATAATCTCAGCGCCCATGACTTATCCGATACTGACGGCCGACGGCTGCCTGACGCCGGAGGCTGCCGCGTTCTATGAACTTCGCGCTAAAGGCGGCGCGGCGGTCGTGACGGTCAGCGAACTAATAGTCGACGGGAAGATGGGGAAATACTACCCCGTTCAGGTGACTATAGACGCTCCGAACGCGAAGGACAGCCTCGCGGTCGCGGCGCGGTCGGTCAGGCGCCACGGCGCGGTCGCGAGCATGGAACTGTCGCACGGAGGGATGTTTGCGATCACAGACGGACCGTCATGGGGGCCGTCAGACGTGAGGAAGGATGGCGTACTTGTCACCCGGCAGATGACAAAAGCCGCTATCAGTGATTTGCTGGGACACTACAGCAGGGCGGCTGCGCTATGCCGCGACGCCGGTTTTGAAATGCTGCTGATCCACGCGGGGCACGGCTGGCTGTTGGAGCAGTTCCTTTCACCGTCGACAAACACGAGAGATGACGAGTACGGAGGGAGCCTTGAAAATCGCGCAAGGCTGGCGCTCGAAGTTATCGGCGCTGTGCGCTCGGCTGTCGGACCGGGTTTTCCGCTTGAACTGCGCATAAGCGCCGAAGAGTACCTTGAAGACGGTTATGTTTTTGAGGACGCTGTCGCGTTTGCGAAACTTGTCGGGGACAAGATAGACCTGCTGCAGGTTTCGACCGGTTCGCACCATGGCAGTTTTGACAGGACCCACCCGTCGATGTTTTATGAGCGCGGCGTGAACGTACACTATGCCGGGGAAATAAAAAAACACGTCAAGGTTCCGGTTTCTGCCATTGGCGCGTTGAATGAGCCTCAAATGCTTGAAGATATCATCTCAAACCGGAAGGCGGACGCAGTCGTAATGGGGCGGGCGCTGCTTGCCGATCCGTATCTCCCGCGCAAAGCGCTTGAGGGGCGCGACGACGAGATCGTCCGTTGCTGCAGGTGCTTCACGTGTATGGCGGAGCGGCTTCTGACAGGGCTGCGGGTTTGCGCGCTGAACCCTGTAATAGGGCATGAATACGAGCATAATTACGCGCCGGCGCCTGTGAAGCCGAAAAAGGTCCTTGTCGCCGGAGGAGGGCCGGGCGGCATGCAATGCGCGCTGACAGCCGCTCAGCGGGGCCATGATGTGACGCTCTGCGAAAAAAGCGGATCGCTCGGCGGCGCGCTGAAAGCCGAACGCGCGATACCGTTCAAAGCGGACCTGAACAAGTATACTGAAGTCAAAGCGCTCCAACTGGAAAGAGCCGGGGTCGACGTCAGGCTGAACACCGAGGCGACGCCCGAACTGGCGCGTGAACTCGCGCCTGACGCGTTGATTGTCGCGGCGGGGTCGGAACCTCTGGTTCCCCCGGTTCAGGGAATAGAAAAAGCTTTGATGGCGGACGCTTTAGATGATGCGGGCGACAGTCCCGGCCGGAAGGTCGTCATAATCGGCGGCGGGCTCGTCGGGTGCGAGACAGCGGTGCACCTCGCGCAAACAGGACGGGATGTTACCGTCGTCGAAATGAAGGCGGATATTTGCGTTGACGCGAACCCGCGGCACAGGCCGCTGCTGCTCGCTGAACTGGAAAAAGGAGTGACTTGCCTGACATGCACTAAAGCCGTCCGGTTGACTGACGAAGGTCTTTTGTGCGAAACAGGAGATGGTGAAAAGCTGCTCCCTGCCGACACGGTCATATGTGCGGCGGGACGCGTGCCGAACCGGGCGGCTGTTGACGCGCTTGCCGATTGCGCGCCTTATGTTGAAGCGATAGGCGACTGTGTCAAGCCGGGCAACGTGGCGCAGGCGACCTTCCGCGGGCATTTCGCCGCGCTGGATATTTAGTCAGGAATGAGGAAAGAGGAATGAGGAATGAGGAATGAGGAATGAGGAATGAGGAGTTAGGAATGATACATTGTTGATACATTATTATAGTAGTGTGTCGCGGAACAAACCGGAGTGTTTTGCGTCAAAAAAACACCGGGAAATAATAGTTTGAAAAATAGACAAGATAGTGTATAATGTGTGTAAAGAACACCCAAGATAGTGTACATCATGAACTTACGTGACGAAAGGAATGAAAGTTTTATGAAAACCAAACGTATTATTACCCTTGCATTGATAGTTGTCATGCTTATGGCGGCGATCCCGGCGGGAGCGCCCGCCCTGGCGTCCCTGACGCCTTCAGGCTGGGCGGCGCCGGAAATGACTTCCGCCAACACATCCGGCCTGTTGACGCCAAGCGCCGCGAGGGACTTCCACAACGCGCTGACGCGCGACGAATTTTGCGAACTTGTCGTAGTCATGGTTGAACAGACATTGGGACGCGCGCTGCCGGTCCCGGCAAACAACCCCTTCGTCGACGACCGCGAACCTATCAGTATCCACGCTCTGAAAGCGTGGAACTACGGTATTATCACAGGCATAACAACTACGCTGTTCGCGCCATCGCAGAAAGTGGAGCGCCAGCAGCTTTGCGCGATGATGATCCGCGCCATAAGAGGCCTGGAGAGCGACCTGCGAATGACGCTGCTGAGCCCGGGTATCGCCACGCTGCCTTACAGGGACGCCGCGCAGATCCGCGACTACGCCATAGAGCCGGTGAAACTTGCCTACTCCAACGTCATCATGCAGGGCAACGAGCAGGGAATGTTCATGCCAAGCAATGACATTACGTCTCAGGAATGCGTGGCGGTTATCATCCGCAGCTTCAACCGGATCGAAGCCGCCAGGACGCCTGGTATGTCGTCGTCGCAACTGATCGACCTGGCCGTGAACCGCGTTCATATCGGGTACGCGTATGGCGACAATGAGTTCGGAGTGACGCAAAACGTAACGCTGCCCACGACCAGCACGGGAGGCGCGACGGTGTCGTGGTCGAGCAGCAACAGCAGCGTTATCAGCATAAGCGGAACTACCGGCAACGTCAACACTTCGTCTGCGCCGCGCTCAGTAACGCTGACCGCGACGATCCGCCAGGGCAGCTCGACCCGCACGAAAACATTCGAACTCACGACGTCGCAAACAACGGGCGATCGGCTGCTGCTTGACAACGCGGTCAACGAACTTGACATCCTGTATATCAACGAAGGCGACGGCGACGGAAATATCACGGGCAGGATCGGGCTCCCGACGACAGTGCTGGGACTCCCTGTAACGTGGCAAAGCAGTAACGCGTCCATCGTCAGTACAGCCGGTATTGTCGCGGTACCGTCGGGCAGCGAGACCCGAAGCGTGACGCTTACAGCGACTATCAGATCAGGCTCGCAGTCGAGGACAAAAACATTCAACCTCACTGTCGCAAACCCCGCGTACAGCAGAGGGGTCACGCTGCACGGCGTGCAGCTCGGCATGACGTCCGCGCAGACGACTCAGGTCCTCGGCACGGTCAGGCGGTCCATATCGGCGGCAAACAATGAAACATGGCATCTGTATCATGGCACGAACTATTCAAACTTCATAGCGGTAGCTTTCATTGGGGACAGAGCCGTTGCGGTATACTCGATGGCGTCCGGCGCCGCGAATCAACTGAGGAACAGGGCCGGCTCGGTGATATCGGTCGCGGAAGCGAATTCAACCAGCGGCGTTAACGCGGTTTCTTACACAGACCCGGGCAACTCTTCGCAGCAATACGCAATAATGATTTATGACTCCGCCACCGCCATAGGAACGTACCGCACAATGCTGGCGGAAGGCCAGGAGCAGTTCCTGTTTGAACTCGTGAACGCGTTTCGGCAGAGAAACAACAGATCGACTATTGAATGGTCGGCAAAGCTCGGGACGGCGACTCGCGCTTACAGCGCCGCAAACGGTACCGGCGCGACTTTACAACAGCGGGTGATCAGCGCGGGGTTCGACAGCGCCCGTTATACCGGCGGTAACATCATCCCGGGCAACGGCGACGCGATCGACGCGCTGGACCAGATAGTAGGCAACTCTACCGGCTCTTCGTCGATGCGGACGGCGATCCTCAATTCGAACGTCACAGTGTTCGGAGCGGGCTTCAACAGCACAAACTCAGGATCGTACAGGACGTATTTTTCATACGCGCTTGGCAATGTGACCTATATAACAGGCGTCACGGCGAGGCAGAACAATTCAAACGTTTCCACGGTAAACGTCAGCACAGGGAACGCCAACGCGATGGATATCACGCTCATACTATCCCCGACCAACTTCAACGAGTCGATCACCGTAACTTCGTCAAATACAAATGTAATGACAGTTTCCAACTTCACTTCAAACACTAACGGCGGCGTAGTCAGGGTGACGGGCGTGGCCAACGGTTCGGCAAATATAGTAGTTACGGGCAACTCCAGCGGAAAAAGCTTCAATGTCCCGGTATCAGTGGGCGCGGTCTACGCAGACAGGCTGACGCTGACATATTCCGGGACCGGCACGGCGACGACGATATCGACCTCGCCAAGCGTCGCCGTCAATACAAACGATAACAAGACAGGTACAAAAACTCTGGTCATGGGTATCGGCGAGAAGATCACGATAGCAGCCGCAACGACGCCCGGCGCGACCGTAGAGTGGACGCGCGCAAGCGGCAACGCCGCGACAGTGGCAAGGGATACCACAACGAACGACGGCGTGGTGACCGCTACCAACAACCCGGGCAGTATAACGCTGACAGCAAGGGTGCGGACAGGCTCCGGCAACTATTATATCACGCACACCATAACCGTATACGTTGTGAGGGTGGAAGCGATCACACTGGCTCCGTCGACCGCGCTTGTCAGCGTCGGCAGCGATGTGACCGCCAGTGTAGTCGTTAACAACCTCCCGACGTCCGGCACAGGTTTCACCCCGGTCTACGCGTGGAGCGCTTCCGGAGACTTTTTGACAAGGACGACCCCCGCGACAGAGACCACAACGGCGACGTTCAAAGGCTCAAAGCAGGGGACTCCCAGGATCACTTTCACCGCTACATGGTCCGGTTCAGGCTCGAACCAGTATTTGGGAAGGATCACAAAAACTGCCGACGTGACGGTCCAGGGGCAGCCATATGTGGACAGTATCACCTTGTCGCGGACGGACGGGGTGGCGATTTCGAGCGGCAGGATCAACATGATTCCGGGCCAGACGCTGGAATTAAGGGCAACGATCGCCCCCGCGACTATAACGCAGGGCTACACGATCATATGGGATTCGGATGACACAGATTTCGTGACCGTGCCGGCGAGCAACGCCAATACGCAGACGATCACAGCGGTAGCAAACGGCAACGCGACGATAAGCGTTACGGTGAAGCATGCCGACGGCCTCTTACGGCAGGTCGAACTGATAATAAACGTAGGAGTTTTCCCGACGATCACGATCAACAGAACAGATACGACGCCCGCCCCGATCACTATCGGCGATTTTCTTGAGTTTAGTTGTACGACGAACAGCGGCGGAATTCATGATTTACAAAAATACGGTTATGGTGTAAAATGGACTTACACGGGCGAGGGAGTCGGCGGATATTCAAACACATCGGGGGACGACTGTACGTTGGTCATCATCGGCACAGGTCACTATGATATCATCGCGGATTTATATTATAAGGATCAAGGCAATGTAGTAAGGACCGCCGAATACCATGTCAATGTCGACTGAGCGTAGCCGTATGTCAAACGCGGAAATCGCATTGCGGCGGGGGCCGAAAAAGGGCCGGTGAACCTTTTCTGTGAAAGGACGGTGATTCATATGCTGGGAGTTTACTTATTAATAACAGCCGCGGTAATAGCCGGCGGATGTCTGGTCGTCTCAAAGCTGAGTGAACTGTACGACGATTTCATGACTCATTATCAGGACTATAACCGGTATATAGACTATCGCTCATAGGTGAAATACAAACAAGCCCCTCTGAGGTTCCGTATCCGGAACACCAGAGGGGCTTGTTGTAATACGATAGTTATCTTGCAGGAATTATTTCGAACCAATAACCGTCGGGGTCTTCTATGAAATAGATGCCCATGTCTTTGTTTTCATAGCAGATACAGCCCATCTCCGCATGCATTGCGCGCGCCGCTTCGAAGCCCTCCGCCACAAATGCGATGTGCGTTTCATTGTCGCCAAGTTCGTACGGCGCGTCTCTGTCTTTGAGCCAGGTGAGTTCGATTTGATACTCTGACGAGCCGTCGGAAAGATACACAAGTTCAAAACTGCCGTCTTTGCCCTTGACGCGCCTGGCCGCCTCGAGTCCCAAAGCTTTCTTGTAAAACGTCAATGATTTGCCTAAATCAAGGACGTTTATATTTGTGTGCGCCATTTTGAAATTCATAGCCGCCACTCCTTTAATATATTGTGGTGCATATTATATAAGGTAGCAAGCCGGAGCGCAAGAGGATCGGCAGTCACCCTGAGAAAAAATGTCACCAAAAACTGATTCATATCTCATAAAAAGAGTGAAATGTAACACAACCGTGACAACAGGGGTTTATTATGACGCCATTGAATGTCACACGGAACGAAAATAAATTCAAAGAAAAGTTGAAAATGTAACAGAAATGTGACAACAAAGGTGTAGACTAAAGGCACGAAAGCGAAAATGTGACAACAAAAACAAAAAATAAAAAATTATTATGGGAGGGCATAACAATGAAATTTTTAAAGAAAGTATTACCGGTAGTCATGTCAACAGCGTTAGTATTTACACTCACATTCCCCATGAGGGCGTTCGCAGGAAACGATGACGACCAGGGCGGCAAGAAGACGAACAATACCACCACATCAAGCGGCGATCAGGGCAACGGTAACGGTAACGGTAACGGTAACCAAGGCGGCAACGGCGCAAATATCCCCGGGCAGCCGGAAGACGGCGGCGGCACGAACCCAGGCGGAATAGGCGACGGCCAGGGCGGAAGCAACACAGCCCCGCACAACAGCAACGGCCAGGGCGACGAAGACCAGGATGAAGACAACGGCGGCGGCAAGAAAGGCAACGGCGGCGGAACGACCACTGGCGGCGGAGACAGCCAAGGCGAAGACGACGACGACCAGGGTGAGGACAACAACAACCAAGGCAATGACGATGACGACGACAACCAAGGCGGACAAAGCCAGAACAATAACAGGCACGGCAACCGCGGCGGACACGGTCACGGTGGAAATAATAAAGGCGGCAACGACAACCAGGGCGGCGACGAAGACGACGACAACCAGGGCGGCGACGAAGACGACGACAACCAGGGCGGCGACGAAGACGACGACAATAAAGGCGGCGACGAAGACGACGACAATAAAGGCGGCGACGAAGACGACGACAATAAGGGCGGCGACGAAGACGACGACAATAAGGGCGGCGACGAAGACGACAATAACAACAACAATCGCGGCGTCAACGACTACACCTACATCCCCGCAGTCGTCCGCAACGACGAAGCAGCCGAAACGACCCTTGAAGTCCTCAGCTATGAAGAGTTCGATATCTTTGACGAAGAAGTACCGCTTGGCGACTTCCGTCCGAGAGAAGATGAAATAGTAGAAATCGAAGCGATCGAAATCATTGACGAAGGCGTACCGATGAGCGAAATGCCCCAGACCGGAATCGAAAGCGCAATGACAATCTGGATGCTCGCGCTTGGCGCAGCGCTGGCGGCGGCCGGAGCTCTCGGAGCGGTCACACTGAAAGCGAAGAAAGAGAACAACTAACACCGGAAAAGCACAACAAACCTCTTAAAAAACACAAACAGGGCTGTCTCAGACGATCAGATGATCAAACGAGGCAGCCCTGTTCTCAACAAAGGCCTCTGCTCAGGACCGGTGAGGAAGACAAAATAAACGTCTTTTGGGCGCAAGGCCCGGAAAAGGCTCCGCATTCCGGCGATTGATTCCTACCCGAGCCCGAACACTGCAAGGATCGCTTTATATGCCATGTAACAGTCGAGTTTTGATACGATCTCATACGGGGCGTGCATCGACAGGACGGGCACGCCCGCGTCTATCGTGGCGATATTCCGGTTCGCCATGTATTTCGCTATCGTGCCGCCGCCGCCCTGGTCGACCTTGCCCAGTTCCGCCATCTGCCATACGACGCCTTTCTTTGCGAAAAGCGCGCGAAGCATAGCCACGATCTCCGCCGAAGCATCGCTGGACATAGCCTTGCCGCGAGCGCCGGAGAACTTCACTATGCCGACCCCGCAGCCGAGGTTCGCGCCGTTGAGTTTCTCGCTGACGTCGGCGAAATTCGGGTCGAACGCGTTGGTCACATCGGCGGACAGGCAGAATGAAGCTTTGTAACAGTCGCGCAGTTTAACGCCCGTCGCCTCGCACAGATCCTCCATGAAATCCTCGAACATAGCCGACTGCATCCCTGAAACGCCCTCCGAACCGATCTCTTCTTTATCCACCAAAATGCATACGGCGGTTTTCTGAGGGATCTTCAGGTCCAGTGTGGCCTTCAGGGCGGCGAAAGAGCAGGAGCGGTCGTCGTGCCCGTAAGCGCCGATCATCGAGCGGTCGAATCCGACGTCCCGCGCCCGCATGAGCGGAACGGCTTCGATTTCGGCGGACTGGAAATCGTCCTCCGCAATGCCGTACTTTTCATTCAGTATAGTCATGACGGTCAGCTTCACACGATCTTTATCTTTTTCCTCGCCTGTCGGACGGCTGCCGATAAGAATGTTCAGATTTTCACCGGTGAAAGCTTCGGCAAGCGTCTTTTTTTCCTGGTCTTTTCCCAGGTGCGGCAGCAGGTCCGTGATCATGAAAACGGGATCGCCCTCATCTTCGCCAATCACTATATCGACGGCGCTCCCGTCCTTTTTTATAACGACGCCATGGAGCGCCAGTGGCAAAGCGACCCACTGGTATTTTTTGATCCCGCCATAGTAGTGCGTCTTAAAAAACGCCATATCGCCGTCCTCGTAGAGAGGGACCTGTTTCAGGTCGATCCGCGGGGCGTCGATATGCGCGGCGGCTATATTCACGCCGTCCGACAGCGGCTTTTTACCTATTACAGCCAGGATCATAGCCGCAGCGCCTATCTGCGTGTAAATCTTTGTCCCGGCTTTCAGCTTCATGCCGCGCTTGTACGGCACAAAGCCGCTGCCTTCCGCGCGCTTTGTTGCCTCCACGACTGATTCGCGTTCGGTTTTTGACTTATCAAGAAAACTCTTGTAGTCCTCGCAGTAAGCGTCCGCGCGGGAAATCTCCTTCGCGTCGATAACGTCATACGCGTTCTTCTTTTTGTAAAACAGTTCGTCTCTGTCCGGCATTATTGCATCCTCCTATAAGCTGCATAAAAATTTCTTTACAGTTTTTCTCAAATTCTTCCGGAGTCCCGTGTTGGTTGTCGAGTATATGATCGCAGTTTTCTCTGTAAAAACTCTCCGGTTGCTGCGCGTTTATCCTCATCTCCGCCTGCTTGCGCGTTATGCCGTCGCGGCTCATTATTCTTGAGATTCTCACTTCAGCAGGGGCGACGACCCCAAAGACTGCGTCGCATTTCTTATATCTTCCGCTCTCGATCAGCGCTATGGCGTCGAGCGCCGCCGCGGCGCCGCCCCGTGAACTCCACTCCGACAGGCGCCGTTCGATCTCCGGCCCGATATACTTATGTGTTATGGCATTCAAATCAGACAGAGCGCCAGGATCGCCGAAAACGGTCTCGCCGAGCCTTTTGCGGTCGATATCGCCGCCCCGCAGCACGCCGCCGAATCTGGCGCCGAGTTCGGCTTTCAGTTCGTCGCTGTCCGCAAGCAACTCATGGTAAACCGCGTCGCAGTCGATCACATAGACGCCAAGGGCTTCGAGCGCTCTCAACGCTGTTGTTTTTCCGGCGCCCGTCCCGCCGGTTATCCCAATGATGAACATATCTGTATGATCCTCAACCTTGTTATTTGGAGTGGTCTGACGGATGGGGGGCAGGACTAACGTTCAGCGCGTGCAGTATATCCTCCTCAGGTACGGCGCCCGGCCTTACGATCCGAAACGGTTCGACAGTCAAATCCACTATAGTAGATTCGAAACCCAACCCGCACCTGCCGCCGTCTATGATACACTCGATCCTGCCGTCAAAGTATCCGAGGACTTCTTCAGCGGTTTTTGGGCTGGGCATACCTGATATATTAGCCGACGGAGCGGCAAGCGGAACGCCTGTGAGGCGCAGCAGTTCCAGCGTTTTCGGATGGTCCGGGCAGCGTACGCCGATCGTGGAGCCTCCTGCTGTCACGATTTCCGGAACAGTATCGCGGCCTGGCAAAACAAGCGTCAGCGCTCCAGGCCAGAAGGCTTCGGCAAGGGCCATCGCGGATTCCGGTATTCCGGCGCACACTTTATGAGCGACGTCAAGTCCGGGCACGAGCAGTATGACCGCTTTTTCCGGCGGCCTGTTTTTGACGTCATAGATTTTCGCGACGGCGTCGGCGTCAAGAGCGTTCCCGGCTAGTCCGTATACGGTGTCCGTTGGCACGGCGACAAGCCCTCCGCTTAATATGACCTCCGCCGCATACGATAAGTCATCCGACTTTAAAACTACAGTCTCCATCAACAAGATACCCGATATCCGCCGCAATATTGCAGAGGAAACAGCTATGACTATCGACTATTTCTGCATTCTGCATTATTATTTATTATTTCTTATTCACTGCGCTACATTTCCGTAGCTTTCAGCTTGTCCGCCTGATCCGCCATTACGAGCGCGTCGATGACCTCGTCGAGCGCGCCGTTGAGTATCTGCTCGATCTTATACAGCGTCAGTCCGATCCGGTGGTCCGTAACGCGCCCCTGCGGGTAGTTATATGTCCGTATCCGCTCGGAGCGGTCACCGGTGCCTACCTGGCTCTTGCGTTCGGCGGCGACCTGTTCTGTCTGGCGCCGCCGCTCCTCCTCGTAGAGTCTGGACGCAAGTATTTTCATTGCTCTCTCCCGGTTCTTATGCTGGCTGCGCTCGTCCTGGCATTCCACGACAGTCCCTGTCGGCAGATGGGTGATACGAATGGCGGAATCTGTTTTGTTTACATGCTGCCCGCCCGCCCCGCTGCTTCGGAACGTATCGACCTGCAAGTCGTTCGGGTTGATTTGGAAATCAACCTCTTCGACCTCCGGCAGGACGGCGACCGTGACCGTGCTCGTATGGATACGCCCGGAGGCTTCCGTCTCGGGCACTCGCTGGACGCGGTGGACGCCGCTTTCAAATTTGAACCGTGAGTATGCTCCGTCGCCTTCGATGATGAAACTGACTTCTTTTATCCCGCCAAGTTCCGTCTCGTTCAGGTTGGCTATCTCCGATTTCCAGCGCTTGGATTCGGCGTACATCGTGTACATCCGGTACAGGTTATACGCAAACAGAGCGGCTTCCTCGCCGCCGGCGCCGCCGCGGATCTCGATTATTACGTTCTTCGAGTCGTTCGGGTCGCGCGGCAGGAGCAATATGCGCATCTCGTCTTCTATGCCGCTCATTTCAGCCTGCGCATGTTCGAACTCCTCCTGAGCAATTTCTTTGAACTCCGGGTCACCTAATAACTCACGCGCGCCGTCCATGTCGCGCCGCGCTTTTTCGTAACGTCTGTACGTTTCGACAACCGGCTGTATCTCTTTTTGCTCGCGGGCCAGCTGCGCGTACAGGGCCGGGTCGGAATAGACCTCCGGTTCCTGCATTCGTTTTTCGAGAGCCTGGTATTTTTCTTCGATTTCTATAAGCTTTTCGTGCATAAGCAATATTTCCTCAATGTCGGGCGCTTACAATTCCCAAGCCCGGAAAGCGGGTTAGATTTCTCGCGAATCCCCGGCAGTAGGCACTGAGGAACATGTGCGTTCAGATTTTTGAGGGAATTCCGGTTTTATCCCGGAACTGACCAAGGAACCAAGGTTCCTTTGGAAATCTGGACGTACATGCTTCGCAGTGCCGACAGTTTAACGATGACTGAACAGTAATGAAAGCGGCGAGGCTTTCCGAGCTTGTTATTATGTAACTGTACAGTACCTTGCGCTCGAAAGACGTTTTTTTGCTTCCGATGCGCCCAGAGTTTACATCCATGGCGCACACTGGTCGCCGCTCCGCGTCCATGCTCCGCAAGCGCCTTCGCTTGAGAAGGCGCTGGGAAGACAAAATAAACGTCTTCCTCACCGGTACTGAATAGACACGTTATTATTAGGAACACAGTGGTCGCGATGTTTGTCGGGCAGTCGGGCGTCAGCCGCGCTCGGCAGCGCGTTCCTCGGACTCCCAGCCCCACTCGAAATCAGGGTCTTTGAATACTTTTGAGTTCATGTCGTTGCTGTACATACTGATGGCGTTGTTGGGGAAAGCTTTCTCCATAAAGTAGAAGAACGAGGCGGCGTCGCTGGTCACTTCCATCGCTTTCTCAGTGGCTTTCAGGTAATCGATCGTGTACTTTATCCCGCTCCTGTCGAGCAGGCAGCCGGGTTTCTGATGACCGGGGATGACCACTTCGGGCTGAAGGTGTTTTTCCAGCTTTTCAAGTTCGCCGATCCACTCGCGGCGCTGCGCGGCGCTCACTTCGCATGTGAACGGGTGCGCATCGTTGAATATGACGTCGCTGCCGTACAGTGTTTTGATCGACGGTATCCAGACGACGGAGTTCCACTTCAGGTCGCCCATGATGTGTTCTTTGACCTCGATGCGTTCGCCTTCGAGTTCGATACAGCGGCTCTCGAGCGGCAGGAGGTTTTCGCACTGTTTACGGCAAAGATTCCCCTCTCCGATGATGTCGATCCACTCGTCGAGTTTGGGCTGGTATTGGTCGGAGTACAGGGGGACTTCTTCGGGCAGCATGTAGCATTTCGCGTTCGGGAATGCCCGCTCGATTTCGCCCAGGCCCCAGTAGTGGTCGGGGTGCATGTGCGTGGCAAATACGGCTTTGAGTTCAAGGCCTGTTTCAAGTATTTCCGCAATGACTCTGTGGGCGTGCGATTTTGTCCACTGGCAGTCCAGCAGCACGCATTCTTTTTTGCCCATTACGATTACGGAAGCCACGCAGAAGCCCGGTTCATCCGCGTAATATGTCTTGGTGGCTAACTTGCCTTCGCCGTGGCGTGTAAGGATTACTTCACTCATTATATGTGCCTCCTGTTATTTTTTTCTGTGTTCAATGTGTACAGTATAATACATGTATCCGGCATTGTCCATAAGCAGATTGAAAACGCTTTGAACGGGCAGCGGGCGCGGTTACTGCGCGCCGTCCGGTTTCAGTTTCCTGTACACCACGAAATACATTGTGGTGAAACAGACGATACCTGAGACGAACTGGGAGACAGCCTCCGCGGCGAACACTCCGCTCACGCCCATGCCGGCCAGCGGTAAAATTACCGTCAGTGGCACAACGATGAATGCCTTTCTGAGAAGAGTGAAAAATATCGCGTTTTTCGACATGCCGAGCCCTGTAAACACGCCCTGCCCGGCAATATGCGTCGACAGGAACATGAAAAGGCAGAAATGGAGCCGGATAGCGGGGATGCCTGCCTGGATCATCTGCGGCTCTGTGCTGAAAATCCGTATCAGTACTCCGGGCAGCAGCATCATTATGACCCAAATGACCACGGAGTATATTATCGTTGCCGATGAATAGAATTTTATCGCCTGACGCACCCGCCCGGGTTTGTTCGCGCCGTAATTGTACCCGATGACCGGCGTCGAGCCGTTCATCATCCCCTGGATAGGCATTGAAACTACTTCGCGCAGCGATATTATGATCGTCATGACGCCCACATACAAATCGCCGCCGTAGCGCAGCAGCGTCACATTGCATACTATCTGCGTCAGGCTGGTCGTCAGGTTCATAAAAAAGCCCGACAGGCCCAGCGTGACTATCCTTCGCACCCTCTCCGCCCGCAGCCGCATACAGGACAGTTTCAGATGAAGTATTGCGCGTTTTCCTGTCAGAAACGCCATGACCCACGCGGCGGAGCAAACCTGGGCGATGATCGTAGCCAACGCGGCGCCGCGCACGCCCATGCCGAGTACGAATATGAATATCGGATCCAGGATGATATTGATTATCGCCCCGATAGCGACAGTCAACATTCCGATCCTGCCAAAACCCTGCGCGTTGATAAACGGGTTCATCCCGTGCGAGAACATGGCAAAAATCGTACCGATCGCATATATGCCAAGGTAGGCGCCCGCGAACGGGTATGTGTTGTCGCTGGCGCCGAACAGGTACAGGATCGGTTTTTTGAATATCAGTACCGCGGCGGTCAATATCACGCCCAGGATCAGCAACACCGAAAACGTGTTGCCCATGATCGACTCGGCTTCCCCGTCTTCGCCTTTTCCGCGCGAGATCGCGAACAGCGGGCCTCCCCCGGTCGCGCACAGCGCCGAGAAACTCACCAGGATATGTATGACGGGCATAGTGACCCCTACGCCCGTGAGCGCCAGATGTTCGACGCCCGGCATGTGCCCGAGGTAAATGCGGTCGACGATGCTGTAAAGAATGTTGATAAGCTGCGCAAGTGTTATCGGCACAACGAGCCGCATGATCGCATGCGGTATGCTGCCCTGTGAAAAATCACCCTTTTCTGCCGGCGTATGTATCATATATAAACGTCTTCCTCACCGGTACTGTATAGTTACCCTGTTTCTTAATGTTAGTGTTGCCATCCCGGCTGCCAGTGAACTATAAAATATTGGTAACCGGTAAAATGTCAGTTGCTCCGCAGCCATCTGACGCCTTGCGGGGTGTCTTCGAGAACGACGCCCATCTCTCCCAGCCTGTCGCGGATCCTGTCGGCTTCCGCCCAGTTTTTCTCTTTCCTCGCGGCCTGACGCGCTTCGATCAACTCTTCGACCTCGCTGTCTGCGTCAGACACACCGGCGTCCGCGTACATCAGGCCCAGCACACCGGTCAACTCATTGAAAACATCCAGCGAGGCTCCCGCGAATTCCTTTGAGGGCGCCGGTCCCGCGGCCAGGCTGTTACTCCCGCGCACGAGTTCAAATATTACTGAAACCGCGTCCGCGGTGTTGAAATCGTCGTCCAGGGCTTCGATGAACCTGTCCCTGTAACCGGGAAGCGACATGATAAACTCTTTTTCGCTTACGTTTAAGCTGTCCGCGCCGTTTTCCGTAATGAACTTCAGCGTTCCTTTCGCGGTTTTCAGCCTGTCGAGCGCGTTTTTTGACTGCATGAGTATATCGCCGGAGTAATTCAGAGGGCTCCTGTAATGACTCATAAGCATGAACATACGGATGTTCTCATAACCATAGGCTTCCGCCGCTTCGCGGACGGTAAAGAAATTCCCGAGTGATTTTGACATTTTCTTATTGTCGATGCTTATAAAACCATTATGTATCCAATAACGGACGAACCGGCAGCCGTTGCACCCCTCAGACTGGGCGATCTCGTTTTCGTGGTGGGGGAATATCAGATCCTGCCCGCCGCAGTGTATATCGATCGTCTCGCCGAGGTATCTGCGCGCCATCGCCGAGCATTCAATGTGCCATCCGGGCCGGCCTTGGCCCCACGGGGATTCCCAGCTCGGCTCGCCCGGTTTGGCGGCTTTCCACAACGCAAAATCCATCGGGCTTTCCTTGGACTCTGCTACATCGATCCTTGCGCCCGCCATCAGGTCCTCGAGCGGCTGATGCGAAAGTTTGCCGTACTCCTGGAACGCGGCCGTTTTGTAATACACGTCCCCTCCGCTCTGATAAGCCAGGCCTTTATCGATGAGTTTCAATATCATGTCGGTTATTCCGCCGATATTATCCGTAGCCCTTGGATGTACCGTGGCCTCGCGCACGCCAAGCCCGCGCGCGTCTGTCCAGTACTCCGCGATATACTTTTCGGCTATTTCCGAACTTGTCCGGCCTTCTTCGTTAGCGCGTTTTATGATTTTATCGTCGACGTCGGTGAAGTTCTGGACGAATGTGACCTCAAACCCCCTGTATTCAAGCCAGCGCCGCAGGACGTCGAATATTATCAGGGGACGCGCGTTTCCGATATGAAAATAGTTATACACCGTCGGGCCGCACGCGTACATTTTTACCTTGCCCGGCTCAAGCGGTTCAAACTCTTCTTTTTTCATCGTCATTGTATTGAACAGTTTCATCTGGGTTCCTCCCGCGCGGCGAATCACACGCCGCAATAATGCTTGTGATTATACTGCGCGGCAATGCGGTTGTCAATGTCTGCGGGGGTTGATATGGCGCGGGGTATCTGATATTATGTAACTGTTCATACAAAGAAAAAATAAGGGGAGGATATTGTCAGAATGGATAAAGTGTATAATACCGAAGGAAAATACGGCAGGCAAATAGTACAGGAACTGACCCTGCCGGCGACGCATAAAACGCCTGAAGCGCTTGAAATGTACAGCCGGTTCGGGAGAAGGATCCATTGGATCGACACAAACGTGGTCCCCGGCTCGTTCCAGATGAACACGTCTTTGTATCTGAAACCTACGACAGGTTTGTATGACGACGACCCGCGCGAGGGGCAGGAAAGGCACCTGTCGTTCAATGTGCCGCACGTCCATGACAACTCTGAAATACTGGGCTTCTACGGCACAAACCCGGACGACCCGTACGACCTCGGCGGAGAGATAGAAATCGTGATCGACGGCGAACTGCACGTGTTGACAAAGAGTTCGCTGGTATTTTTCCCGGGAGGCATGCCGCACTGCCCGCTTACAGTGACGAGAGTCGACCGGCCGATCTTCCATTTTTCCATCGTCATGGATCCCCAGTACGCGCTCACAAGCGACGGGAAGGTCTCGGTCGCCGAATAAACCGGCGCTTACCAAATTGAGGCCGGATAAGCGACGTGATTCAAGCAAGACAGAGTGAAATCCAGGCTGCCCGTAAACAGCAGCCTCGAAGACAAAAAAGAGAGATAATAAAAAAGGGGGATCCTTATGGTGAAAAAGACATTGAAAATTGAAGGCATGTCCTGTATGCACTGCGTGAACGCAGTAAAAAACGCGCTTGACGCGATAGAGGGCGTCGAAAGCGCGGAAGTAGATTTGGAAACTAAAACGGCAGTGGTCGAAGCCGCAGACACGGTCGCGGACGAGACGCTCCGCGCAGCCGTGGAAGGAGAAGGCTTCACGGTAGTGCAGTAAATGTACAGATATACATACTGCGCTGCCCGCTGCTGATGACAAACCACAGCCTGAGCAGCTCCGTCCTTATATAAAACCGTCTTTTGTCAGGCGCGTAACGCGCTTGAAGCCGCAATGCCCTGCAAGTTCCAGCATATCGCCGTATCTGAAGCATATCGACTCTACGTTGTGACTGTCGCTCGATATGATGACCTCGCCGCCGCGCCGCCGCAATTCTTTGAGCAGAAAGACAGACGGGTATGGTTCGGGCTTTCCGAAACGGTACATCGCACCGGTGTTGATTTCAAAAAGCCTGCAGCTTTTCAGGATCTCATCCATCGCGCTGATTGCGGCTGCGACATATCTGGGGTGAGCCTCGTCAAAAAGGTTTCCGTCGAAGTTATACTTTGATATAAGGTCAAAATGAGCGACGACGTCCGCTTTCGTCTCTGTGACCGCGTTGGAGACAGTCTCGAAATACAGTTCCGCCATTGCGTAAAAATCGCCGCCGAAGTGGTGGTCCACCGCCGCCTGCTGCCTGTTCGGGCCATTATCGACGCAGACAAGCTGGCCGTCTTTTTTTATATAGTGGACGGCGCCTATCATAAAGTCGAATCCGTCAGCTATCGGGGCGGCATAGTATTCCTGCTCTATCCCGAGGAACAGTTCGATCTGACCGGCGTACTTTTCCTTAAGCTGCGTCACTTCGCTTATATATTTTTTCGTATCATCCTCGCTCATAGAGTGCTTCGCGTCGAAAGCGGCGTGCGAGTGGCCGGAAAAGCCGAACGAACCGCACCCTTTTTCGATCGCGCTCAGCGCCATTTCTTCCGCGGTGTTTTTTCCGTCGCAATAAACAGTGTGAGAGTGAATATTCTGAAATCCCGTCATGTTATTAGTTTTCATTTTACATCCCGGCTAAGTCATTTTTTCCTGTTTGACTTTGTTGTCTATCACATGTCTTGACTCGAGTTCTTTTTTGACGTCGCCGGGAGTTATATCCATGTGCGCCATCAGAACCATCGCGTGATAGGCAAGGTCGGCTATCTCATAGATGGTTTCCGCTTTATCGCCCGATTTGCCCGCGATGATCACTTCGGTCGATTCCTCGCCGAGTTTTTTGAGTATTTTATCCAGGCCCTTTTCGAACAGGTACGTCGTATATGAGCCGGGTTTTCCGTTGATTTTTCTGTCCCCGATAATGCCGTACAGCGTGTCGAGCGTAAACGGGCCCGTTTCCTGAAAATCAAGAGTTGAGAGTTGAGAGCTGAAAACGTGGTCCCCGGCCGCGCGAACGCCATCGTTTGCCGGCCCGGCTATATTTGAGCCGGCGACGAATAAGTCGTCGTTAAAGCATGAGTCGGCGCCGGTGTGGCAGGCAGGGCCGTCTTTTTTTACGGTTACAGTCAGCGCATCCCTGTCGCAGTCCGCCTTGATGTTCACGATACGCTGGATGTTTCCGGACGTTTCGCCTTTGCGCCAGAGCTCCTTTCGCGAGCGGGACCAGAAGCATGTCCTGCCTTCGGTAATGCTTATTTCCAGACTCTCTTTGTTCATGTAAGCAAGAGTCAGCACAGCGCCGTTGTCAGCATCTACTACTATAGCAGGTATCAGCCCGTTTTCATCAAATTTCAGTTCGCCGATATCAATCATAAGAATATCTCCCCGATTTTTTTGCCGAACAGCAGCACCCGCCTACCCGTGAACTGTAACACACCGCATTTTATCAATTTTTTTAGCGCGCGTCAACTGCTTGCGTATGAGGAGGTTTTGTTATATACTCAAGAAAAAGACGAGAGGTGACTGCAGCTATGAAAAAACTTGTTGATTCGATAATCGCGCGCCTTGCGGAAAACCAGCCGGTCGTGGTCGTCGGCGTTATTGCGTCCAGCGGGTCGACGCCAAGGGGCGCCGGCGCAATGATGGCCGTTTTTACGGACGGCGGATCGGTCGGCACGATCGGCGGCGGCGCGGTTGAGTTTGAAGCGCAAAAGCAGGCGGCGCTGATGTTTGAAAGCAAAAATACACGTATTGCTTCATATACGCTCACAAAGTTTGACGTAGCTGATTTGGGCATGATATGCGGAGGCGACGTTACGCTGTTTTACGAGTATTTTGACCCGGCGGACAAACGCGGTCTGGACTTGTTCGGGCACATACGCGCCGCGCTGGATAAAAACGAGAACGCGTGGCTCATAAGGCGTATCGAAAGCGGGAAACCGTCTGAAACTGCGATTTTTGACAGCGGCGGGCTCCGCTGCGCAAACCTTATAACCGAAGACGAGGTTTTGCCGCTGTTGAGCAATGCCCCCAAACTATCCGAAGGGGAGCCCCTGTATTACGTCGAACCTCTGGCACGCGCAGGAAGAGTATATGTGTTCGGCGGAGGCCATGTAGCGCAGGAACTGACACCGCTGCTGTCACACGTGGGGTTTTCTGTCGTCGTCTATGAGGACCGCGAAAATTTCGCAAGGGCGGAACTGTTTCCGGACGCGGCGGACATTGTGTTCAACGATTTCGCAAAAATATCCGACCGTGTAACTGTCGGCGAAACAGACTACGCGGTGATAATGACAAGAGGGCACCAGAACGACTATGAGGTGCTCGATCAGATGCTCAGGACGCGGGCGCCGTATGTCGGCTGCATAGGCAGTGCGGGAAAAATCGAAGCTATCAAGCGCCGCCTTATCGGAGCGGGCATACCCGAAGCAGCATTTGAGAGGCTGCACAGCCCGATCGGACTGAAGATAAAAGCCGAGACGCCGGCTGAAATAGCCGTAAGCGTCGCGGCAGAGATGATACTTTTCAGAGCCGAGAACTCCTGAAAATATATTCAGCGCAAGAAGTCCCCCTGTATCTGCGGGAGGACTTTTTGCGCTGAACTGTCAACAACCGGGTCCTTACATCTGCATTGTGCATTATTATTTGTTATTTATTGTTCACCACCGCTATTGCGTCTCCGGGCTTTATGACGCCCTCTTCGAGAACTATAGTGAAAATACCTTCGCGCGGCATGACACAGTCGCCTGTCTGCCTTCTTATCGCGCACCCGGCGTCGTGGCAAACCTTGCCTATCTGCGTGACCTCAAGCAGCGTTTCCCCGACCCGCAGCTTTGTCCCGACAGGCAGTTCATACAGGCAAATCCCCCGGGTGAGGATATTTTCCGCGAAAACTCCGGCTTCCAGGTTTGGCACCTTATCGCGCAGTTTGTCGACGCTTTCATCGGCAAGCAGGCTGATTTGCCTGTGCCAGTCGCCGGCGTGCGCGTCGCCGACTGCGCCGTGACTGATTTTGGCGCGTATCTCCGGTACGGGTTTTTTTATTACGCCCTTGACGTCGCTTACGCATACCGCGACTACTGTTGCTTTATCCAAATTATCGATTCTCCATTCTCGTATTGATTACCTCTGTTTACCATAACCGTGAAATCAGTAATACCAGGCGTCCGGTTTTGAACTATCATCTGTCATCTGTCATACGTCGTCTGCCATATACTCTCCCGATTTGCCGCCGCTCTTGTATAACAGGCGGATGTTGCTTATTTTTATATCTTTTTGCACAGACTTGCACATGTCGTAGATAGTCAGCGCCGCCGCGGCGACCGCAGTCAGAGCTTCCATTTCAACCCCGGTTTCGCCCTTGCAGAGTACCGACGCGGTGATGCCGAACAAGCAGTTTTCTTTATCCGGTGAAATAGAAATATCCACTCCCGTTATGTTGACAGGATGGCACATAGGGATCAGTTCCGGCGTCTTCTTTGCCGCCATGATACCCGCGAGCTGCGCGACGCCGAGGACGTCGCCCTTTTTTATTTCATCGCGCATAATGAGCCCGAAAGTTTCCGCGCTGACATGGACGGTACCGCCGGCCGCCGCTTTCCGCATTGTCGCCGGCTTTTCGCTGACGTCCACCATTCTCGCCCGCCCCTCAGCGTTGAAATGTGTAAATTCTGACATACATCATTCATCCCGTTTCGTAAAAAATCGGACCCCGCCATCCCGGCTGCTGCTTCGCGTGTTGGGAACCTGTGATACTCGCCGCAACCTGTACGCTTAACATTTTACATTCGGCTTCCGGCGCCGCTACCCTCCGATCGCGTTCATATTCCTCGCGCTCGCGCTTATTTCTCCCGAATCCAGATTGTGCTTGAGAGGCTTTTTAGATATTGCCGAACGGATCGTTTCTTCCAGTTCAGCCCCGCTCAAACCGCGTAAGCCGATCTCATCCGCAGAGTGAAGGCAGGGTTTGAGCATACCGTCCGCCGCTATCCGGATCCTGTTGCACGTCGGGCAGAAATGCGAACTTATAGGGCTTATCAGCCCGACCGTGCCTAGTCCGTCGGGGAGCCTGTACAGTTTTGCCACGCCGTCCGCGCCGACGTCCCGCAGCCCGGGCGCGAGTTCCATAACGCGCGATGCGCTGATGAACCGGTCCTCAGCCCACCGGGCGCACTCTCCTATCGGCATCACCTCGATAAAACGCACGTTGACTTTGTACCGGCGCGTAAGGTCAAGCATGCGGAGTATCTCGCCGTCGTTGACGCCCCCCATAAGCACCGCGTTGATTTTGACCGTGTCGAACCCGGTCTCCAGCGCCGTATTTACACCGTCGAGAGCCGCGCCGAGCGTTCCGGTGCGCGTGATTTCCCTGTATGTGTCCGGATCGAGCGAATCCAGGCTGATGTTCAGGCGCCGGACGCCGGCGGCTTTCAACTCTCCGGCGTATTTCGGCAGGAGTATCCCGTTTGTCGTAAGACACAGTTCGTTTATTCCGGGCGTGCCGGCGATCTTTTTACATATCTCTGTTATTCCGCCGCGCACGAGCGGTTCGCCGCCGGTCACGCGGACTTTTGTTATTCCGCAGGCCGCCGCGGCGCGCACGATCTCCACGATTTCCTCGACAGATAAAATATCCTCATGACGGCGTTTTTCGACGCCGCCCTCCGGCATGCAATAGATGCAGCGAAGGTTGCACAGGTCGGTGACCGACAGGCGCAGATAGAAAATGTCTCTTCCAAAATTATCTTTCATAAAGCTGTTCTCTCGCTATTCACTCCGGATCGTTGATAGATTGTGCCTGTTTAGTACCTTGCGCTCGAAAGACGTTTTTTTGCTTCCGATGCGCCCAGAGTTTACATCCATGGCGCACACTGGTCGCCGCTCCGCATCCGTGCTCCGCAAGTGCCTTCGCTTGAGAAGGCGCTGGGAAGACAAAATAAACGTCTTCCTCACCGGTACTGAATAGTTACAAATGTAGAATGTAAAATGCAAAATTGAAAGGAATACAGTCTAATGAAAAAGGCAAAGACAACTTCAAAACTGCTGGCGGTGGTGCTGGCGATCGTAATGACGCTGGGGCTGCTGCCGATGGCGGCGCTGGCGGCGGGAACAGACAGCGTCACAGTCGACGTTATCATTGCGCAATGGGACGGCGATGAATGGGAAATACTCTATCCGACGGACGGGGATACGGAGGTTACCGTACCCGGCGCCGCGCCGACGCTATTGGACGCTGCGGCGGCTGTTGATCCGGAAGTAGAGACCGACGCGTATGGCTCGATAAGCACATTTTTCGGACTGGAGTCCGATTGGTTTGCGGATGGGATGTGGTGGCATGATATTAATGAAAACTCCGCAGGTAATATCAACGCGGCAATAAATGACGGCGACAAAATATTCTTTTATTACTGCGATATGTATGACTGGTATGATTTGATGGAAACCGGCTGGGACGATCTCGTTGCCCTGCTGGACACAGCCGAACCCGGCGATCCGGATGACCCGGACGATCCGGACGATCCGGAGCCGGCGATTCCGCAGTTGGTGGGCGGATTTTATCAAATCGGTAGCGCCGAGGAACTGGCGTGGTTTCGTGACAAGGTAAACAGCGATATCCGCTACGGGACGTCGTCCTTTGACTCATCAAACAGCACATTATCGGCGATACTGCTCAACGACATAGACCTCGGGGATAATGAGTGGATACCGATAGGGCAATACAAGCAATACAGCCATACTGCACGTGCCGGGTATGCGGGCACGTTTGACGGCAACGGCAACACTGTCAGCGGCTTGAAGATATCCACCCTGCCCGACTATGCCACCGCCAACAGCGCCCACACCACAGGCGGCGGCGCCGGGCTGTTCGGGACCCTCTTTGCGGGCGGCGAGGTCAAAAACCTTACGGTGTACGGAGAAATACTGGCAGTTCAATATTCCGCGGGAATAGTCGGGTATTGCTACGGCGGTACTGTCAACAACTGTGACAGTTACGTCAATATTACAGGCAGGCAAACCTCAACTTATCTCTTCGCGGGTGGAATAGCCGGATATATGACAAGCAACGGCGTGGCGGAATACTGCGTGAACTACGGTAATATTACCGGCCTGCCGGCCAGTTCCTCCATCGGCGGTATCGTCGGAGGCAGCTACAACGGCACTGTCCGCTTCTGTGGCAACGAGGGGAATATCACCGGAAACGAAAACATCGGCGGTATCGTCGGAGACAGCGGACTGACAATACTGGCATGCTACAACACCGGGAATATCACAGGAAACTCGGCATTGACAGGAGGTATTGCGGGCTATCAAAACAACGCTTCGATCACCGACTGTTATAACACGGGAACTATCTCATGCCCGAATAACGCCGGCGGTATCGCAGGTACGTTCAGGCAGTATTATGCCGTAAGAATCGAAAGAAGCTACAACGCCGGAACGGTCGCGTCGAGCGGCGTACACGGATCGCTCGCCGGCAACATATCAAACAGGGTCGACGACGTGGTCGTGTCAGGCAGCTATTACCTTGAAGGTACCGCGGCGGCCGGAATCGGCGCCAACGCCGCATCCGGCGACGAAGCGGTTTCCGTTACGGCAGCCGAACTAAAAAGCGCGGAAGTCCTTGCGGCTTTGGGAAGCGAGTTTGGCGGAGATACAACTCCTCCGATTAACAATGGCTACCCCATCCTCAAATGGCAGGATCCCGGCGCCGCCGATACAATTGTCAACCTGGCGGCGATAGGCTTAGCTGCGCCGGTCACAGGCGTTACAGCGCCGGCGTCAGTTACTTCGAATGTTCAGTACACGGGAACCGTGTCGTGGACGCCGGAGCTGCCGGCAAACGGCAGGTTCGCCGAGGAGACGGCATACACCGCGACAATTACGCTCGCCGCCAGAGACGGATATACTTTTGACGGCGTGGGCGCAGACTTCTTTACCGTCGCCGGCGCGGCAAGCGTCAGCAACGACGCCGGCAGCGGGGTCGTGACCGCGGTATTCCCGGCGACGAGCCCGAAAAGGGAGATCACAGTCAAGATCCGCGCGCAGGGAGGCTTTGAATTCCTGTATACGAACGAAAATCTGACGGTGACGGAAGGCATAGCCGCTTCGTACGGATTCTCCAATGCTTCAACCGTTCCGCTGGACGTAATAACTGCGCTGGACGTTATAGTAGCCGCGCATGTTGAAAAGTTCGGAAGCGCGTTCACCACGGAAACTGCCGCAAGTTATCTGGGGATCAGCTACGGGAACCCGGCGGCTATGTTCGGAAACAATGAAACATCGAAATATTCAGGTTTTGCGATCAACCATAGTTATCCCATGATCTACGGAGCGGGATACACGGCTAGCGAAGCGCCGGTTTCCAACGGCGATGTGATTGACTTCTTCTATTACGAAGACGCCGCCTGGATGGACTATCTGACATGGTTCGCCGACGCCGCGGGCAACGCTGTCGATAACCTGACAGTCAGCCGGGGCGAGGAATTCACGCTAAGGATCAAAGGGTACATGTATATGGCCGGGTATTCGAACCCGGATCCCGAAGATATATATAATGAAGAAGACGGTATGCTGCAGGTGTTTGTCGTCGGGGACGAGAGCAACATTCTCGGAGACGTCCGAAGCGCCGCCGGGATCGCGCTTTCTTTCGATGAGGCGGGTGTGTATTACATTACGGCTCAAGGCTTTGAAAACGATTACGACGCAACGATCATCCCGCCCTTTATGGCAATCACGGTCGTAGAGGACGGCGATCCCACCGTGACCACAGTCAGCATCGCTGCCATACCGGGAATAACCACACCCGCGTACGGGGAGACAGCGGCGACGTCAGCAACAGAAACGGCTCAATACACGGGAACCGTCGTTTGGGATCCGGCAATACCGGCGGACGGCAAGTTCGCGGCTGAGACGGCATATACCGCGACGATCACATTAGAGGCTAAGCCGGGCTATACGTTTGACGGAGTAACGGCTGATTTCTTCAACGTGAACGGAACTCCGGGCACGAACCCCGCCGGCAGCGGAACAGTCACGGTTGCGTTCCCCGCCACCGGTTCGGTACCGTCAATTGTCAGTTACACAGACGCCCTGGAAAGCGCGCTTGATTATATTACGGCGACAGTCACATCCCCGACCCTTAGCAATATAGGCGGGGAATGGGCCATCCTCGCGCTGGCGCGAAGCGGATACTCGGATACAGGATACTACGACGGTTATTACAGCCGCGTACTTGCGGCGACCGCGCTCAGGGGCGCGAAACTTGACGCGGACAGGTCGACGGAGAATTCGCGGCTGGTCCTCGCCCTGACTGCGCTCGGCGTCGACGCGGCTGCAGTCGGCGAAATTGACCTTGTCGCGCCGCTGCTGTCCGATATGGCGTGGGTGACGAAGCAGGGCATGAACGGCGCGATCTACGCGCTGCTGGCTGTCGATTCGGGGCAGTATGCTTCGGCAGGCGACGCGCAGGCATTGGTTAATTACATTGTGAGCAACAAAGCCGGGGCCGGCTGGGCGATAAGCGGCCAGATCCCGACCACGGACATTACCGCTATGGCGATACAGGCGCTCGCCCCCTACTACTCGCAGCCCGACGTCGGAGCGGCAGTAGACGCCGCGCTCGAATGGCTTACAGCGCAAAACATCATAGGTGTGGAGGCCAACGCGCAGATGGTCGTCGCCCTGTCGGCCCTTGGCGAAAACGCGGCAAACTATGAAGGCAAGGATTATATAGCGTCCCTCCTGAGCTATTACGACCCGGTAAGCGGCGGCTTCTTCTTCGGCGCTTCCGTCGGTCTCCTGGCGACGGAACAGGCAGCTTACGCCCTGGTGGCGTATGACAGATACGCGACGTCGAACCCGAACAGCCTGTACAATATGAGCGACGCGGTAAAACTGGTATCGGACGATGTGACCCCCGCGAAGGTCGATAAATCCACCCTTATAGCCAAAATCGCAGAGGCGGAAGAGTACACGCAGAGTTCGTACACAGCAGCAAGCTGGAACGTACTCAGCGCGGCGCTGGGGTACGCCCGGGCGGTCGCAGATGATGACGACGCGACACAAGGCGAGATCGACGCCGCCGTGCACGGGGTAACAGTGGCGATAACGACGCTGACGCCGGTTGGTTCAGGCGGCGGGACGAACCCGGGGTATGTGACTATAAGCGTAACGGATCCAGGCGCGAGCGGAAGCCAGACGAGAGTTTACTTCTCAAGCGCGCAGTTTGAAATAAACAATAACGAAACCGCTTACACCCTGCTGCTGCGGACGGGTCTGGATGTAAGGCTGTCTACATACACGCAATTTGACGGCGTATACGTCGTTTCCGTCGAGGGCTTCGGCGAATTCGACGACGGCCCCGAATCAGGCTGGTTGTTCAGCGTAAACGGGGTGTTCCCGAAGATCTCAGCGTCGCAATATGTATTGGAAGCGGGCGACGTGGTGAGATGGGTCTACACCCGCGACCTCGGCCCGGTCGTCGGCGGCGATCCCGGTGATTATCCGGGCGGCGCTAACGAAGTAAAAACGGATGAAACCAAAATCGACGAAACAGAGACCCCGCTCGGCGCGTTCGAAGACTGGGAAAGCCCGTTTGAAGATGTGAAAGCGGAAAACTGGTTCTTTGAGGCGGTCGCTTACGTGGAGACGAGCGGCTTGATGAACGGTATGGGCAACGATACGTTCGCGCCCGCCGCGCTCCTGACAAGGGCGATGATGATAACCATCCTGGCGCGCTCAGCGGGCGTCGATACAACGGTCGGCGACACGTGGTTCAGCGAAGCAGTCGCATGGGGCGTAGAAAAAGGCATAACCGACGGTACGAACATGGGCGACAATATCACGCGCGAGCAGTTCGTGACGATGCTCTTCCGCTACGCTGGCACGCTCGGGCTGGACACGTCGGAACGCGCCGACCTTGCCGGATTTGACGACGCCGATAAAGTGTCGGATTGGGCGCAGGACGCGATGGCGTGGGCGGTCGCAGTCGGTTTGGTACAGGGCAGGACGGATACGACCCTCGCCCCGGGCGGCAACGCCACCCGCGCCGAAGCCGCAACCCTCCTGATGCGGTTCATCGAAAACGTGGTGAAATCATAAACGCAAACACACACGCACGGGACGTCGAGGACGCCGTCCCCTACATCACGGGACTCATCGAAAACATGGTGAACACGTATTGAAATCCGCAGCTCAGCGGAATCCGCGACGAATTAATCAGCCTGGACAACTGATTAAGATATATGACCCTCCTCTTTTCGATGAAACAGCTCATGTCAAATAAGATATGAGCTGTTTCAAATAAGACATGAGCTGTTTCAATATACTTATTGACACGCTGCGCTGCAATGTGATACTGTATTTCCGGAGGAAAACAATATGCGAAAAATACTGTCAGTCGTAATCTTCATGGCCCTGCTCACCGGACTCACCGTCCCTGCGTACGCGGCGACTGAAGCTGAGATCGACTCCGCCTCAGGCGCTGCGGCAGAATATATATTAAAAACAGTGAGGAACCCGGTCGTCGACCCGGTCGGCGGCGAATGGGCCGTTATTGGCCTCGCCCGCAGCGGTTACGACGTGCCGGATTCGTATTACGCCGGCTACTACAGAAATGTCGAAAACTATGTGCGGACACACGGCGCTATATTACACGACAAGAAGTATACCGACAACAGCCGCGTTATCCTGGGACTCACGGCAGCCGGATACGACCCCCGCAATGTAGCGGGACACGACCTCACTATGGCGCTCGGAGACTTTGACAAGACAATATGGCAAGGCCTTAACGGCCCGATTTTCGCTCTTGTCGCCCTTGACAGCAGGAACTACCCCGTTCCGGTCAATCCGGATGCTCAAACACAAGCGACGCGGGATATGTACGTCGCTGAAATACTGAGCAGGCAGCTCGACGACGGCGGCTGGAGCCTGACGGGCGGGACGTCGGCCGGTACAATGAACCAACAGTCGGACCCCGACCTTACCGGTATGGCGCTCCAGGCGCTGGCTAAATACCAGCAAAAACCGGAAGTCAAAGCCGCGACCGACAGGGCGCTCGTCCGTCTGTCCGCACTGCAAAACGATACCGGAGGCTTTGTCAGCTGGGGTGCGGGCAATGTTGAGAGTACCGTACAGGTACTTGTCGCCCTTTGTGAACTCGGCATACCTTTCGACGACCCGCGCTTCGTTAAAAACGGCAAAACCACCGTCGACAATATCCTGAGTTTCAGGAACAGCGATGGCAGCTACAGGCACATAGGGGGCGGCGAAGGAAACAACCAGATGGCTACCGAGCAGGCGTTCTACGGGCTTGTGGCGGCGCAAAGGTCGCTTGGGGGCGCCAACACTTTATTCACGATGACCGACGCGGTCCAGAGAGGGGAGGCTCTTCCTCCGGAGCAGGAGACGCCGGCCGGCGGCGGGTTACCCGGTAAAAGCCCGGAAGTTAACGCCGTGGACATTGTCAGCGCGGGCAAGACTTTCCCTGATATTCTAAGTCACGCAAACCAACCGGCTATAGAAGCCCTCGCGGAACGCGGCATTATCACCGGAAAGAGCGACGCCGTCTTCGACCCGGACGCGACTATGACCCGCGCAGAGTTCGCGGCTATAGTAGTGAGAGGTTTAAAGCT
>Ga0082212_10001355_pt1 | contig 36007 bp, 32 predicted proteins | sample TergutNt197P3_FD_71548 | JGI IMG/M metagenome (GOLD analysis project Ga0082212, IMG submission 71548) | Neocapritermes taracua P3 segment gut microbial communities from Petit-Saut dam, French Guiana - Nt197 P3 | ecosystem: Host-associated > Arthropoda: Insects > Digestive system > Gut ...
AAAAAAATCTTGACTAAGAGAAGCGGGGACTCCTGCTTCTTCTCAAAAAGAAAAGTTCATAAATTTATTGTTTAACAAAGCCCAACTTCCTGTCCAAAGGAAGGGGTACACATAATCCTGTCAGAGTTATGAAAATAGTTTTTTACAATAGTATCTTGTTTTGCTTCCTCTTTGCTTCCTGCGGTAATGATATGTTATTGTTTGATGAATTATTCCCGGATAATGCGGCCTATATGAATATGCAGCGTCCACGCGGTTCTTATAATTACCCTGTGTACCCCGGCACAAAAAAATGGACAAGTTTCACGACAGGACAAGAGATGGTTGACGCTTGTCAAATTCCTGTAAAAACTTTGCATAAGATGTCAACGCAAGCTGTTATTCAGGCGATATGGGAATACCCTTTGTTAGGTGACTTCTTTGTGTTTCATGGAGGGACATACCAAAGTACTTTTGAAAACATGTTCTCCTCAAATAACGCCTACATGGAGTTTTGCAAAAGGGCAGACGCCGGTGTGAACCTTCTTGAGCGCTACGTATTGGTTGACCCTTTAACACCCATGCCAAGGTTGGCATCTCAGATATTAGAAATATTGATTTCTCAACCGGTTTTTCTTGCTCAACTGAGCAAAACGGAAAGGAAAACCCTTGTTGAAACGGCCTTCATTAAAGATGATCTCCGGCAAAAAAATCTTGAACATAATAGTTCTGCCCGTTTCAACAAACATACCACTTTTTTATTGATAAGTCGGGTGATGGTTGCCTCCAATTATATTCCCTACTTTAATGCAGTAACTAGCAGTGAAGATTTGAAAGCATATAATGATGGTTGGGATTTGTATGGCTTTGGATTTTCCTACATGGGGGATTACTTAGATAATCATATAGCGCTGATTATCAACTTTGCTAATAATTTTTTAAATGAATAATAATATCAAACAAATTTTACTTAATATCTCATCGCCTTCAACCGTCTTAGACGTGTTTCGGGCGTCTCCGTGATGCTCTCTACCATGATCACCAAATCGCGCCAGTGCATCGGGTAGGAGTGGCTTGCCTGATCATATTCGGGGAGGCGGAACCGGCCAATCTCAAGCTGTTTGATGTACAGAACCAACGGATCACCCGCAAAACCCTGTGTTTAGCCAATACAATAAATAAGTGGAGAAAAGTTATAACATGATAAATAGCTGAATTTGATGATCAAAAGAATAATTATTCGAAATTATTGATAAAATTTTTACCTTTGATGCAACATTTTTGAAGTTTCTGCATCTATACAGTAACAGCATCAGGTCGTCAATATGAAAAACCCTTAACATAGATATTTACTACCATTAAAACCAAAAATTTATGAAAAAAAGGGTTTTTAAACCAATCGCTTTTTTAAGCGTAGCCCTTTTGTCCTTTATTGCTTGCAATAGAGAACATGACATGAACCTTAATGAGGAATCACAAGCGGAAACACCTTTGATTTCTGAAAATACAACCTTTGTCTCTATGGCCCAAGCCACCGATGTTGCAGCAGTGTTTTGGGGGCAACAAACGAATAACCCTGTAACAAAAAGCAACGCCAAGGTTGCTTTCACAGAAACCATCAGAGACGGTAAAAGAGACAACGAACCTTCGATGTACGTAATCAACTATGCCGATGGCGGCTTTGTCATTGTGAGTGCCACTAAAGATTACTATCCCATTTTAGCCTATTCCGAAGAAGGCAACTTTGTTTTGAATGAAAAGATGGGCGTGGTTGTTTGGATAGATGAAATTCAAGAGAGCATACGACATAGCGATCTCTTTGACCAAGAGATCAAAGCTGAGATAGGCAGTATTTGGCGGCAGTACGACACAACAGTGAATGAAATCTCTTCTCAAATAAAAACTAAAAGTCCCACCCTTGAACAGGACCTTGCCCGAAATTCCCGCATTTCTGCATTAAACAGTTTAGGCTATACATGTTATAGTTTAGACTATGCATATTCAAGTGGACTCATTGATTACAGTCTATATCAAATTTGGAAGATTATTGAAGAAGACTATGGTGTGCCGGATTATACCATTGTTGCAACAGGAACCAATGTGATAACTTCTCAGGTTGGGCCTCTTCTTCAAACTGCTTGGGATCAAGGGTGGCCATACAATTTTTATGTGCCATCGGGGTGGCCTCTTGGTTGTGGCGCTATCGCAATTGGACAGATAATGGCTTACCGTGAATGGCCAAATACCTTTGCTTGGAATACGATAAAATCAGGATTCTTTCCTGTAGTTCCTACACAAACTATGAGTTTTCTATATAATCTTGCCGTTGATATAGGAACTGATTTTGAAAAGGGTAGGTCCAATATTAAGGACATTGTATCTGTGCTTAAAAGCAAATATGGCTATTCCTCATCTATGAGCTGGGGAGTACATAATGCTTCCACGGTGCGTGCACAATTAGATATTGATCTGCCTGTTTGGATGCAAGGGACGGATCCTATAACAGACACCGCTCATGCCTGGGTATGCGATGGATACAGAGCCAACTGCTATATTGATGTCTATTTTGTTGAGTTTCTTTTTGGTAGCCCCGGTAATTACAGTTATTCAAGCACTAATCCCTTTTGTTATGTTCCTTCGCTCCAAAATCCAACTTCAATTGGCGGGGGTTATTATACTTATTCTTATCACATGAATTGGGGCTGGGGTGGTCAAGATGATGGATGGTATTTCAACGATAGCGTAAATATACCCGGCCGTGAAAATTATTCCAATGATAGAAATGACATCATTAACATCAAAAAGCCATAGATGTATGAAGGCAATAGGTTTGTTCTCCATATTTATTGCGCTGTTTATGTCGTGTTCCAAAGAACCTCTCATAGAGATGGATAGAGAGGCCTTTGAAAGAGAGTTTGCTGCATGGAATGAACAAAACATCCAAAATTATCAGTTTAGCTATGAGTGTAATCGTGCTCGTTATTCTCATTATGCCAAAATAGCTATTGAGGAAGGAAAAGAGCCGATATTAATGGAACCTCCAGATGTACCGATTGAACGTGTTCCTTATAGAAGTATTGCCCATTTATATGAAGAGATCAATTCCTACTTTGAAGATATAGAAAAAATAAAAAAAAGATTAGGTTCATATGCAAGTAATCCGGTTAAATCGGCAACTTTACACATTGAGTACGATACACAATATCACTACCCCAAAAAGGTGTTGTACGCTGTCCACTATATTAATATGAGTATGATAGGCATCCCCCCCTCAGTCGGTGGTGGGCATCCAATAACAGAAGTAACTGATTTTCAACCTAACGAATAATCGTCAAACTCTTAAATCCAAAGAGGTCGTCTAAAAAGTCAATAGACGGCCTTTTTACTTTACCGTAATGTTAGTACGTTAGTACGCTTACAGTCCGCTAAACGCCACACCTTCGAAGACCAATGAGGGAATACGCCATGAGGAGGTTTCATCGGGGTCGTTGCCTGCAGCCACAAGGCGTTCCCACAAAGTAAGGAAGTTGCCGGTGACGTTCATTTCGGAAATGGGTTTCACCAATTGCCCGTTTTCAATCAGGAGTCCTTCGACACCGTAGGAAAAATCTCCGGTGGAACTGTTGCTGTTTCCCCCGTTAAAACCGGTGACAAGTATCCCGTTTTTCAGATCGCCAACCAGTCCACTCAAACCTTTTTCCCCATGTGTAAAGGTGAGTACGGACGGAGAGCTGATGGTGGGTTCCGCGCCCAACTTGTTTGCGCTGTAGGTATCAATAAAGTAGGTCTGTAACACCCCGTTTTCGATTACCGGTCGCCGCTTTGTAGCTACCCCTTCGTTGTCAAAACGGCGACTGCCCGCCACTTTGGGTATATGGGGGTCGTCAATCAATGTACACACCTCAGAGGCAATCTTTTTGCCCAACATATTGATCAAAAAGGAGTTCTTCTGCACCAGTGAATTTCCATTCAGGGCTGAGAGGATGGGAGAGAGGACGTTGCGGGAAACGGTGTTGTCAAGCACCATGGTATATTTTCCCGATTTGATCTTCTCCTGTCCCAACTTGCGTAACACCCGCTCCAACGCAATTTTGCCTATACCCTCTTTTTGGAGTTTCTCCCAAAAGAGGGAGGAATCGTACCACCACGATTCGGGACGGGCGTCTCCGGCATCTCTGAGCGAGATGCTCGCGCTGAGATTAAAGGAGGTTCGCGCCGCCTCTCCTTCAAAACCATTAGTGTCTATCAGATAATTGAAAGACGAGGAGTCACCGTATTCGGCCGTTACCGAAATGATACGCGGATCTGTTTGAAATACCTCCTCTACTGTTGCTTTGGGTAACAACAGTTTATCGTCTGCCTGCAACGTCTCAATGGTTTTGTCAAAATTGTCGTCAATCGCATCTTTCCCCTTATAGCAAAGATCAGCCTGAGGCAGGGTGCGGCAAGGGTCTTCCGCTATACAGCGGGTAGAATCGATTGCGTTTTTGATGAACGACTCCACTTCCTTTCGCTCCATCCTGTTGGTTGAATAGACGCCATAGCGCCCATCCACAAAGAGATAGACCAACAAACGGTTTTCCGATGCCTGTTGCAACTTCTCTAACTGTTGGTCTCTATACGCCAACGAAGTCTCTGTTCCGGCGTAAACGGCAGCCCTTGCTGCCGAGCATCCATTCTGCTGCGCAAACTTTAAAATATGTTGCGCCAAATCTTTATGTTTCTGTTCAATCATCTGTTATAGTGTTCAATTTTCAACTTTCAACTCCCTCCCACAGTCAGTTTTCTTACCAACACCGAAGGCAATCCCATTGTTACAGGCGCCCCCTGCCCGTCTTTTCCACACGTCCAAGCGCCGTTATCAATGGTCAGGTTGTTTGCCACCATGGTGACGTCTACCAACGCCTTTGGACCGTTGCCAATGATATTGACGTCTTTGATGGGTTGCGTTAATTTTCCGTTTTCAATCAGATAGCCCGACTTTACAAAGAAGGTAAAGTCTCCTGCCCCAATCTGTACCTGTCCATTGGTGAAATTTTGGGCGTAGATGCCGTTTTTTACCTCGGCAATGATCTCCTCTTCACTCAACTCTCCGTTCTCCATATAGGTACAACGCATTCTGGGAATGGGACTATGGCGAAACGACTCGCGGCGACCGTTCCCTGTGGAGGCAATGCCGTAATGTTTGGCACTGATTCTGTCATGCAGGTAGTTGGTGAGTATTCCCTCCGTAACAATATACGTTCGCTGGCTCATGACTCCTTCATCGTCAAAGTTGATGGAACCGCGGTTGCCGACTATGGTTCCATCGTCCACAATGTTGATGTTGTTATCGCAAATCTTTTTCCCCAACATATCGGAGAATATAGAGATATTTTTGCGGTTAAAGTCAGCCTCAAAAGCGTGCCCAATGGCTTCGTGAAGCAAGATTCCCGACCCTCCGGCAGCCATCACTACGGATAACTCTCCGCCCTTTGGCTTCACTGCCAAAAACATCCGAGCGGCTCCTTCCACTGCCTCCCTTGCAATCTCCTCAATCACACCGTCTGTTAAAAACTCACGCCCCTTACGGTACGAGCGAGTCGAGCGGAAATTTTCCGTGCGTCCGTTATCTTCCATAATGCAGTAGGCCGAGAGCGACACCATAGGTTTATAGTCGCTGCACAAACTACCCTCCGAGTTGTAGAAGAGCGTATAGGACGTCTCGTCCGAAAGTGAAGCCATCACCTTACTCACCTTGCCGGAGAGCGCAAAACAGCGGTCGTTCAGTTTTTGCACGTAAGGTCTCCTCTCCGTCACCGAAACCTTTTCCCACGCCCTGATCACAGGGTAGTAATTATGAAACGTTTTTTCGGTGACATCAAACGCCTTCATTGTGGCACCACCTTGGGCGATGCGGGAGGCTGTTCTCGCCGCCTTCAACATCTCTTCAAGGGTGATGTTTTCGACGTAGGCATACCCTGTTTGGTCGCCTTTCACCACGCGTACCCCCATCCCATACTCAATGTTGGAAGAGGCCTGGTTCACCTCTCCGTCCTGCAACGAAAGGTGGTTGCCAAAAGTGTGCTCAAAAAAGAGGTCAGCATAGTCACCTCCCCTCTCCAATGCTGTGCCAACGACCCTTTTCAGGTCGCTTTCCGATACGCCAAAGTAATTCATCATCCGTTTTGTCCTTGAATTTGGGGCGCACGACTCTATCAGATGCGGCAACAACACCGCTCCTGCTATGGCCACACCTCCTGTTTTAAGAAAATCTCTTCTTTCCATGGGTTTGTTCTTGAGAAAGGACAAATGTAACGTTTTTTAGGGTACTTCTAAAAATATCCTTTTATACTTTTACCGCGAAAAATAATTTCATGAACATTCAGGAATTACTTTGCCAAATTCAGAAGTAAAAATGCGCCAAATTCGGAAGTAAAAATGCGCCAAATTCGGAAATTTTATATATCTTTGCCTCATAAAATAAGTTTAACATGGGTAAAACTCATTATTTGTCAAGGATTTGTGATTCGGAACTTCAGCAAGCGCTTGCTGCAATGGGTGCGGTGCTGATTGAAGGAGCAAAATGGTGTGGCAAAACAAGCACAGCCGCACATATAGCCAAAAGTGCCTTGTTTATGCAAGATCCTGATCATGCACGTTCCTATCAACAAATGGCAGATACAAAGCCCTCATTATTGTTGACAGGCGAACCTCCGCGCCTGATTGACGAATGGCAAATGGCGCCCGTACTTTGGGACGCCGTCCGTTACGAGGTAGATAAGCGTGGAGAAGTCGGGCAATTTATCCTTACCGGCTCTGCCGTACCTGTAAACAATTCAACGGCGCACACCGGTACAGGTCGCTTTGCAAGAATCGTCATGCGCCCCATGAGTCTGTACGAATCGGCAGAATCAAATGGTGTGGTTTCTCTATCCAACCTGTTCGCAGGAAAACACGAGATCGAAGGCAAATCCGATGTAAGTATAGAGCAGATCGCTTACCTCCTGTGCAGAGGCGGTTTTCCCGCAACCATCAACAAGCCAGAAACAACGGCATTACGTATGTCGGTCGATTATGTAGAAGCCATCATCAATCAGGATATTTCACGGGTTGATGGCGTAGAAAGAAATCCCCATCGCGTACGGTTGCTTTTGCGCTCGCTTGCCCGAAATATTGCCACCATGGCTTCGGTACAAACCATCCTCAAAGATGTGGAGGGTACAGAAACAACCATTTCCGACAAAACTTTTTCTGCTTATTACAACGCCTTACGCCGCATTTTTGTGATAGAGACCATGCCGGCATGGTCGCCTTCTTTGCGCTCAAAAACGGCCATACGCACCTCGCATAAACACCATTTTGTTGATCCTTCCATTGCTACGGCAGTAATGCGCATAAATCCCGCGGGCATTTTGCATGATTTTGAATATTTCGGCTTTTTGTTTGAATCCTTATGCGCCAGAGATATGCGCGTGTATGCTCAAAACAGCGATGGCGATATTTTTCATTACCGCGACAAAAGCGGCCTGGAAACCGATATGATTGTTCAATTGCGCGATGGCCGCTGGGGAGCCATAGAAGTAAAATTGGGCAACGCCCAAATAGAACAGGCAGCGGAAAATCTGCTAAAATTAAAAGAAAAAGTAGATACGGACAAAATGCACGAACCTTCGTTTTTGATGGTTATCACCGGCGGGCCCTTTGCCTGTCGGAGAAAAGACGGCGTTTTGATTGTTCCCATCGGATGTTTGAAACCATGACAAATCCCAACGTGCTTATGAATCTCTTTGCAAAGCCAAATTGTTTGGAAGCGGGTTGCGACGAAGCGGGAAGAGGATGTTTGGCAGGCCCCGTCTTTGGAGCTGCGGTTATTTTGCCGCCGAATTTTTCGCATCCGTTGCTCAATGACTCCAAGCAAATGACTGCATTGCAACGTGGTGTGATGCGTAAAATTATTGAACAACAATCAGTAGCATGGGCAGTGACTTGGGTAGATGCCCAAGAGATTGATCGAATCAATATCCTCAACGCTTCCATCCTTGCCATGCACAAAGCCATCGCGCTCCTCTCCGTAAAGCCCAAACACCTCATCATAGACGGCAATCGCTTTACCCCATACCCCGATATTCCACATACTTGCTTTGTCAAAGGCGATAGCCGGTTTGCCTCCATTGCCGCTGCATCGGTGTTGGCCAAGACGCACCGAGACTCCTTCATGGAGCAACAGGCGCTCCTCTTTCCTCAATACCAATGGCACAAAAACAAGGGTTATCCCACTCAGGCACACCGGGCAGCCATTGCGCAAACAGGGCTATCGCCACAACATCGCATGAGTTTTAAGTTGCTGCCCGATGATTCAATACAGCAATTATCTGTTTCCTGTTGGGCATAGAAACACCCGAACAGTTGAAAACACATCCTTTACGCGGAGCCATTTTTGAAAACTACGTGTTGTTGGATTTTTAGACCAAAATTGCGTACATTTGTGCTTTATTGCACCAATCAAATATCAACAACCTGAATTTAAATACAATGAAAAAACTCTCTCTCCTGTTGGGCGCATTTTTGCTCACGTTTCAGTTCGCCTTGGCGGACGAAGGTATGTGGCTTCTGCCGCTAATTCAAAAACTCAATGCAGACGCCCTGAAAAAGGCGGGCCTAAAACTCTCTCCCGAAGATATTTACAGCATCAATAAATCGAGCCTGAAAGATGCGATTCTTGTCTTTGGAGGAGGCTGTACCGCAGAAGTAATCTCTAAAGAGGGCCTCGTGCTCACCAACCACCATTGCGGATATGGAATGATCCAACGTCTTAGTACGGTGGAACACAATTACCTGCAAGATGGGTTCTGGGCAATGAACCGCGCTGAAGAGATTCCGGCACCAGGGCTCACCGTCACTTTCTTAGACCGAATGGTTGACGTGAGTGCACCAATGAACGAAGCACTCAAAGAGTGCAAAACAGAAGCTGAGCGCACCCGTGTGATCACCGCGAAAGGAGAAGAAATCTCCAAAAATGCGGTGGGCGACAATCCCTATCTGCGCGCCCGCGTGGTGTCAATCTATGGGGGTAACGACTTTTACGTAGTGGTGAGCAAGACATTCAGCGACGTTCGTTTTGTGGGCGCTCCTCCCTCCTCCATTGGAAAATATGGCGCCGATACCGACAATTGGATCTGGCCGCGCCACACCGGCGATTTTTCCATATTCCGTATCTATGCCGATAAAGACAACAATCCCGCAGCCTACTCCCCCAACAACCAACCATACAAACCTGTAAAGCATCTCTCCATCTCATTGAACGGAATCAAGGAGGGCGACTTTAACATGATTATTGGTCAGCCCGGGCGCACTACCCGCTTTATGACCTCCGCAGAGGTAAAGGAGCAACGCGACTTGATCAACGACATTGGTATTTATGTTCGAACTCAGCGTCAAGAAATTATGTTGGCCGATATGCTTGCCGATCCCAAAGTGCAACTCCAGTACGCCTCCAAATACTCCGGCTCTACCAACTACTGGAAAAAGTGGACAGGCATGAACGAAACTTTTAGCAAATTGGACGTTGTAACCCGCCGTGCAGAACAGGAGCGCGCTTTTGAAGCGTGGGTAGCTGCCGATCCTGCCAGAAAAACAAAATATGGCACCGCTATTAACGACATCAACACCGCCGTTGCCAACCGCAGCGACCTGCGTTACCAGCAAATTTACCTCACCGAAAGCCTTGCAAATATGGAGATTGTCACCTTTGCAGGGCGGGCACAAGGTTTTCTCCCCATCTTGGAAAAAGGAGATCAAAAAGAGATTCAAGATTTTGTAAACACCTTTAGAGTCACCGCCGGAACCTTCTTTGAGAACTACAACCAACCCACCGACCGCAAGGTATGCGTGGCCATGATCAAACTCTTTGCAGATGAGGTAGATCGCGCCGACCAGCCCTCCTTCTACGCCACCATCCGAAACGACTACAAAAAGTCTGTGGACGCCTTTGTGAATGATCTGTTCGGCAAATCAATCTTTGCCACTCCTGCAAAATTGGAAACATTCTTGCAGAGACCTTCCGCCCAAACGCTCAAAAATGACCCCGCATTTGTCCTTTACGCCTCCATTGCTCAAAAGGCGACTGAATTAGCGTTAAAAATCGCTCCCTTCAACGAGCAAGTGGCAAAAGGACAACGTGCTTACATCGCCGGTACTTTGGAAATGAATCAGGGCAAGGCGCTCTATCCTGATGCCAATTCTACTTTACGCCTCACCTACGGTCATGTGAAGAGTTATTCGCCCAGAGATGCTGTTCAGTACAACTATTACACTACGCAGCGCGGTGTTTTGGAGAAGGAAGATCCCGATAATTGGGAGTTTGAAGTCCCTCCTGCCCTCAAAGACCTCTTCCTCAAGCGTGACTTTGGCAGGTATGCCAACGAAAAAGGCGAACTTCCCGTCTGTTTTATCAACAACTTAGACATCACTAACGGCAATTCAGGAAGCCCCGTTCTCAATGCAAAAGGAGAGTTGATTGGCATTGCCTTTGACGGAAACTGGGAAGCAATGAGCGGAGACGTGATCTTTGAGCCTGAGTTGCAGCGCTGTATTGCTGTTGATATACGATACGTCCTTTGGGTAGTGGACAAATATGGCGGCGGCGGACATTTGGTAAGTGAAATGACTATTGCAAAATAATTTCAATTTTCTGAAAATCAAACACAAACGTTTCGGCAATAATGATTTTTATTTGAACATAAAGCTAACGCTAAACGACAATCTGCTAAGGTCCGATGAGCGGGTGTGCGATTGGTAGTAACTGTTATAGCCTCCTTTGTCTTTCATATCGCTTGATACGTGCTGGTACCAATACCCAATGGTCAGCATAAAGTCGGCGCGCTCCGTCATGGGCATCTTGATTCCAATCTCCGGATTGAGCATTACGCCCCCCCTGTTTTTGTAACCAACATTATAATACTCGTTTGGGAAAATTTCCTTTTTGCTGTTGGCAAAGGAGTATCCCCCTTTTACCACCACCACCGGACCAAAACTGCCCTTAACGAGCGATGTCCGTAAATCCACAAAGAGGGGAAAGATGGGATAAGAGAGCGCCGTCATTCCTATGCCTACACCCATGGAGACAAATTCATTAAAGCGGTAACCGCTGATGTTTGCCACTGAGGGCGCCATGTTAGACCTTATGGGCGAGGAGGCGTTCTCTTCGGCAATCAGAAACGACAATTGGGTTACGTTGTAGTAGCCGGTCTGCGCCCGCAGAGACGCGCCTGCCGTCATCAATATCAATAGTGGTAAAATACGTTTCATGTTGCCTTCTATTTCATAATTTTTATGGAACCAATTTCTCTAATATCCTGTATATCTGAATAGTCATATTGATACAGACCGTCGCTTCCAATCAACATAAGCACGCCGTTGTAGGGAATTACATCAAATCCATGAATGGCCGAGAAACGCTTCATTAATTTTGAACCAACCAAAAGAGGATTGGTGGCGTCGAAGACGGCAAGCCCGTTATCGCAAACAAAAAGGGTGTTTCCGTCTATCCCCAATCCATAAGGCTCCTGCATGTTAAAGGAGGCCAGTTGTACGGGCGCAGCCGGATTGGAGATGTCTATCACGTTAAGAACACTAAAGTTTTGCCCGCAAAAGTTTCCTCCTCTGATGGTTACGTATGCATAATCTCCCTGTACCACCACAGGATCGCATCCCAAAATGTGTGTGATGGACGACAGATATTGAGGCTGCTCCGGATTAACAAGGTCGTATATCATCATTCCGGTGGTTGTTCCCAAAAAGAGTTTCTGGTCGTAGGGAAAAACCGTCTCCACATTCCAACTTAAATATTGCTCATGCTTTATGATCGCAGCGTTTCCATGGAGAGAGAAGACCTTTATGGCAGAATTGTTTACCACATACAAATAGTTGTTGTACACCGCAAAACGCGACATGGAGCCGGTAACGCTGGTCAGGATCGGCGCGGAGGAGGAAGTCCTTAATCCACTTTCCCACGAAACATCTTTAGCATTAGATAAATAGTAACATCCGCGACAGGGGTAGTATGGATAAAACTTCTCCTCTTCGGTAATGGTTTTTACTTCCCAATCCACAATCACTCCTTTGGTCCAGTCAATCTCCCTGATGGGGTAGTCGTTTCCGGTGGCAGGAAGCACATTGGGAAAAACATCTTCTGCTCGCCCAACCTCTATCGGTTGTTCCGGATTGGAAAGGTCAAAGAGGACAAGGTCAACAAAACTGTCGGCGTAGAGAATCTCGTTACTAATTGTAATATCTATGTTTCCAATAAGTTCAACAAAGCATACCGCTGTTGGGTTGGCCGGATTGGCGTTGTTTATCACATGGAATCCTTTGGATACCTCGTTAATGAAGAGATAGTCGCCGTAGAGGCATATCTTGCCGGGGTTCTCCATTTCCCGAGGGGATTGTACCGATTTTGTGGCACGAAACTCCAAAAACGACAAATAGACAGGATCATTCGCCGTGTAGGTTACTGTGCTTTTAATTTGATCGTTACAACCGGATGATGCCAAAATAACGAGGCCGGTAACGGCAAAAACAAGAGGTGTTTTTTTCATTTTTTTACAATATTATGTTAAATAGAATTATCAATAGTATTCATATTTTGCAATATAACCCAGCGCCGAACTTAATTCTGAAAGTTCTTTGGATTCAAGATAAATCAAGTTGTCTGTTATGCTTCCATTATCAAACATGGGATGAGAAACTTTACTTACTCTTCCCAAATCATCATATTCATATTCGGATTTCTCCTCCATATCTGCTTAAAACTTGCTTCAACATACTGCCTTTGGCATACAAAACATCTTGAACCCTGTAATCGTGTGCAACTATAACAAGATCATCGTCCATTTCTTCTTTTCCTTCGTCTTTCCCGCAACTTACAAATGCCAAAGGAAGAATAAACATCATTATTGCAAATAAACGCTTTGTTTTCATCTCTTTTTATTCTTATAAATAACCCCTTCTTTTTAACTCTCAAATTTTCACACTTTTATCTATCACGCTTCGTCCGCTTGCGTATAACTGCTACTATATAGATGCACAACTATTGATTTTGTTGCATTTTGGAGGCAAAAAAAATCAAAAAATTTCGCCTCATATCTCAAAATTTCGCCTGAAGTTCCATTTTGTGTAAAGCCTTTGGGATAGCATTTGTTATATCCGAGGCCATTACGGAGCGTTGACCAAGGTCTGCCGCCGCTAAATCACCCGCAACGCCATGCAGATAGACGCCCAAAATGGCGCTCTCTTGCGGGGGCAATCCTTGGGCAAGAAGGCCCAGAATAATACCGGTGAGGACATCTCCGCTGCCTGCGGTGGCCATTCCCGGATTTCCGGAGACGTTAAAATAGACGGTGCCGTTGGGGAGTGCAATGGAGGTATGGGCGCCCTTTAATACTACAATTACTTGGCGCTGTGCGGCAAAACTACGTTGAAGTTGCAGGCGGTGATGGTCGTTCTCCCACCCTCCTGCCAAGCGCCTAAACTCCCCCGGATGAGGAGTTATGATAGCGTCTTTGGGAACAAGTAACCAGAGATCGGGGTTAGCAGAGAGGATATTGAGGGCGTCTGCATCTAACACTACGGGTTGGGTCTGTAGCTTCAAAAAATCCTTCAATCGTGTTGCTGCTGCTTCTGAAACACCCATACCCGGCCCTGCACCAAATGTCATTGAAACATCCTCCGCACCTCCATTGTGTTTCGCATCCTTATCGGGCGTCACATTCATGTCCACGTCTCGCACAATGGCTTCGGGAACCATCATTTGCAACAGTTGCATTTCGCTTTTGGGTGTCAAAACCTCCACCCATCCGGCGCCTGTACGGTAAGCCGCCTTAGTGGCAAGGGCGGCGGCACCCATCATCCCCGGTGAACCGGCAAACAGACGCACCCTGCCCGCCGCTCCTTTGTGCAGGAATTTGGGCAACGGTTTTAGCAAAGCGATCATCTTCTCAGGGGAGACCATTCGGAAAGGAGTCTCCACCTCTGCTATTGCCTGTGGAGAGAGTCCAAGGGGCACCACTTGCCATTCACCTACATATTGGGCGCTCTCCGGAAAGAAGAAGGAGCGCTTGGGAAAGTCGAGCGTCAGGGTAAGGTGGGCACGCACAATGGGCGCACCGTCCACAGCCGCGTTCTCCTCGCCGTGCCACCCCGATGGAATGTCTAACGCAATGCGCACTCCGGACACGCTGTTCATCCATTGCACCCACTCAGCGGCAACTCCATCAAGCGCACGGTTGAGACCGGCGCCAAAGAGGGCGTCAATCATCAATGGCGCAGCGCACATTTCCACAAACTTAGTGTCCGCGACAAGTTCAGCGACCGCAGGGAGCGGCTTGGCGTCGTCTATTCCAAGGTCGTAGCGTGTAATTCGGTAGCCCGCTGTCATCAACAGGGACGCCAGCGCACGCCCGTCATTTCCGTTGTTCCCCGGTCCACAAAAGAGCAAAACACTCCGTGAGGGCGGATACAATGCAATGATGGCGTCAAAAAAGGCGCGAGCGGCGCGAGAAATCAACTCCACCTCACCAATCTTTTCGTAGAGGAGCGTCAGCCGGTCAAGTTCCTTGATGTCGCCGGTAGCAAAAACTTTTGTACCGTATTCTGTATTCATCTCCATGATTTGTCAAATCTTTGAAACTAAAAAACCCTGTACGAAATGGACTCTGTTGTGATGTATGACGTTTAAATTTTTGTTTATCACATATTTATCATCTATCTCTTCGTTTGCGCAAAAACTGTTGAAACCTATCAGATTCACGGGATTTTCATAAGTTTTGAACTTACATTCTACTGCTGTTTTGCCCGATAATCGGGTGAGCACAAAATCAACTTCGGTACCATCTACCGTACGAAAAAAGTGCAAAGAGCCGCCAATGCCCATATTTCTCCACAACTCAAGCATCGTACCATTCTCAAAAATAGCCCCATTGTCGGGGCGGAACGCCATCTCATTAAAGTTCCCTTCAATCATATTACGCAGTCCCAAGTCGCAAAAATAGACCTTTTTCATTTTATTGATCACTTTGCGCTTATTGGTAAAATAGGGCTCTATAAATTTAATAATGTACATCTGTTCAAGGAGAAGAAGATAACTCTCGCACGACTTATAGGGGAGTGTGCTCTCTCGGCTGATTTCATTCACATTCACCAAACATCCTGTCTGAGAGGCTAAAATACGTAACATCTTATTAAACCCCACAATATGTTCATTTTTTACATAACTTCTCACGTCTTTAAGAAGATAGGTCAAATAAATATCATTGAGGATCTCTACTTTCTCTTCGGTGTTCTCGGTCAAAGCAGCTCGAGGCAATCCGCCATAGAGTAAATATTCCATATAGACCTGTTCAATAGTAGCAGTAAGCGCAGAACTCTGAGTATTTAGTTCAAATGACCGATAAAGCGTTGCCAATTTTTCATCTTTAAATAACAGATACTCAGAAAATGAAAGCGAAAAAACCTCTATCACCCTCACCCGCCCTGCCAATGACTCCTCTACCCTTTGCAAGATATCAAGCGATGAACTCCCGGAACACAACACCTTTAAGTGAGCATATTCATCGGTAAGTACTTTGAGTATCGTGGAGACTCCTGTTATATACTGAAATTCATCCAGCAACAAAAATCCATCCAACTGGACATTCAAGTAAGAGCGTAAATATTGTTCAAGTAACGACCGTTTTTGAAAAAGAGCCGCCACTTCCGGATCTTGCCCATTTAAAAAGAGCGTCTCCTTTTCCGTTTCAAATTGCCGCATGATCGCCGTTTTACCCACTTGTCTAGCCCCAATGAGCACGACGATGGAGACGTGCTTAAATCCCAAGTTGATTCTATCCAAATACGATTTTCGCTTAATCATCACCGATTCTTTTACCGCGCAAATATAGGCAATCTTCTGAAAATACAAAAAACTTGCCTATTTTTTGTCAAATTTGACAAAAAACTTGCCTATTTTTTGTCATGATTGAAAAAAATCCTGCCTATTTCTTTTCTGAGCCGCTGCGTAAAGCCGTACTCACTAACTCTAACTCCCTCATTTGCACCTCATCAATGTATGAAGGAGCGTCCAACATCATGTCGCGACCGGAGTTGTTTTTGGGAAAGGCAATGTAGTCGCGGATGCTTTCGGAGCCGCCGAAGACAGAGCACCAGCGATCAAAGCCAAAAGCAATACCGCCGTGGGGCGGTGCGCCATACTTAAAGGCGTTGATAATAAAACCAAAACGATAGTCGGCATCCGCTTGGGAGAAACCCAACACCTCAAACATTCTCTCCTGCACCGCTGAGTCGTGAATCCGTATGGAACCGCCTCCAATCTCTACGCCGTTGACCACAAAGTCATAAGCGTTGGCGCTCACCCGCTCCAAATCCTCCTTTTTGTGGCTGTAAAATAGCGCCAAATCTTCGGGCTTGGGCGAAGTAAAGGGGTGGTGCATGGCGTAAAAGCGCTGCTCCTCTTCCTTCCACTCCAACAACGGAAAGTCATAAACCCAAAGGGCGGCAAAGTCGTCTTTTTTCCTCAGTCCCAACCTGTTTCCCATTTCGTTACGCAACGTTCCCAACATCGACAATGTCTTTTGCCTCTCTCCGCACAGGATAAGTATCAAATCTCCCTCAACGGCGCCCAAAAGGTCAGCCCACTGTTGCAACGCTTCGGGCGGATAAAATTTATCCACGCTCGACTTCACCCCTTCGGGAGTAACGCGGGCATAAACCAATCCCCCTGCCCCAATTTGCGGACGCCTTACCCAATCGGTGAGTTCGTCCAACTGCTTGCGGGTATAGATTGCGGCACCCTTTGCACAAATGGCACCTACATAGCCGGCAGCATCGAACGCCCCAAATCCGTGCCCCTTTGCCAAAGAGGTGAGGTCGCCAATCTTCATCTCAAAACGGATGTCGGGTTTGTCGGTGCCGTAGTAGCGCATGGCGTCTGCATAACTCATACGGGGAATCGGATAGTCAAAACGAGGATGATACGGATGCCCTATATAGTCGCATAAAACGCTTTTAAACAGATGTTTTGCCAATCCTTCAAAGGTGTTGAGTACATCTTCACGCTCCACAAACGCCATTTCGCAGTCGATTTGGGTAAATTCGGGTTGCCGGTCGGCGCGTAAATCTTCGTCTCGGAAACAACGCACAATCTGAAAGTAACGATCGTATCCCGCCACCATGAGCAACTGTTTAAAAGTTTGCGGACTCTGCGGCAGGGCGTAAAACTGACCCGCGTTCATGCGCGAGGGCACCACAAAATCACGGGCGCCTTCGGGGGTGGACTTGATGAGCACCGGCGTCTCCACTTCAAGAAATTGTTGGTTTGACAGGTAGTTTCTGACTTCGTGCGCCATTTTGTGTCGGAGCATAATGGCACGTTTCAAAGGGTTACGGCGCAAATCAAGGTAACGATAGATCGCCCGAATCTCCTCTCCACCGTCTGTTTCGTCCTCAATGGTAAAGGGAGGCGTTAGCGCACGGTTCAATACGTGGAGTTCCGAAACGGATATTTCAACATCTCCCGTACCCATTTTGTTGTTCTTACTGCTTCGTTCCAACACTTTACCCGTTATTTGAATCACATATTCGCGTCCCAAAGAATCCATCGTTTGGCGCAATTCAGCAGGAGTATTTTCATCTGCAACCAATTGCGTTACTCCGTAGCGGTCGCGAAGGTCCACAAAGGTCATTCCGCCCAATTTTCGTACCCGCTGTACCCAGCCGGATAGGGTTACTTCTGATCCTTTGTTGTTGATGCGGAGTTCGCCGCAGGTATGGGTTCTGTACATCTTATGATTAATGATTGATAAATGACGATTCAAAGGTTTCAAAATGCGCCGCAAGATACGAATTTTTGAGCAGAATCATTATCCGTTCCAACCAAGCCTGCTTAATCCTTTAACGTCAAACTACCCTTGATGGTTTCAAAACCTTTCAAATTCTCACTGTGGTGTTGAACGACTTCCTGGTGGATAATCCCCATCGTTATCCCGTTTTCAAGAAAAACAGAGATTTCTCCTTCATGTTTTACGCCGTTTAGATAGAATGAATATGATGACGCCAAGCCATCGTATTTTCCATAGCGTGTTCTTTCTTTTGCTTTTAAAACCAAGTTGTTAATGTCTTTTCGTCCTTCCAAGAAGGAGGTGAGCAGTTGCAGGAAAGCATCTAAATCAAGAGGATTATCGGTAAAGAGCATAGATACGATACCGCTCGACAAATCCCCCGCTTTTTCTATGGAAAGCGTCTTGAATTCCCCATCGTCTTCTGCTTTCTTAACATCCCACCCGGCAGGACAAGTGAAGGATACTCTATATATCTCAACGTAACTATCCCTTTGCTGTGTCCACGATAGACACACTGCGGCCAAAACTACCAAAAAATTTTTCATCTCATTATCCCTAATTCGTGTCGGGCGCAACTTTAAAATTAATATCTATTCAGTATTTCTTCAAATCACAAAGTTAGGGAGCTTTTCCTGCTTGTCAATGAGTATTTATACTCATTTTTTCCGAACACGGTGGCGGAGGGACAATGGGTTTGATGTTTTTTTGTACTTTTGTGAAAATTTGCAATACAATAAACAATGGAATTATTGTTAGATTCAAACAAACGATACAGCTATGCCGATTATTTGACATGGGCAGACAATAAGGTGCGTGAATTGATAGATGGATTTGTCAAAATAATGTCTCCGGCAGCAAGTACCATACATCAGGAAGTTTGTGGAAACATCTTTGCCAATTTGCACTATTTTATTAAAAGAAACCGAAGCAAATGCAAAGTCTTTCCTGCCCCATTTGATGTTCGTCTTCCCAAAAATGGAGAAAGGGCTGACGAACAAATTTATAATGTGGTACAACCCGATATATGCGTGGTGTGCGATCCCTCAAAGATTGACGAAAAAGGATGTGTGGGAGCCCCCGATTTAGTGATAGAAATACAGTCACTTTCAACTGCCAGATACGATTTAACTAAAAAATTCGATCTATACGAAAATTCCGGTGTGTACGAATATTGGGTTGTTTATCCATACGAAAAAGGCATTGAAGTTTTTATTTTGCAACCAGATGGAAAGTACGACGAAGGAACAAAATATGATTCCGGCAAAATTCCCGTACATATCTTTGATGGCTATGAAATTCATTTTAACGATATTTTTAGCAGGTAGCCACTTATGACTTGTTATTTAGATCTGCTGCAATACACTCTTGGCCATGGCGTTTTCAAGAGCGATCGAACCGGCACCGGCACCCTCAGTATCTTTGGGTATCAGATGCGGATGAACTTACAGGATGGTTTTCCCTTGCTCACTACCAAGAAAATACATCTAAAATCGATCATCTACGAACTCCTCTGGTTTTTGAAGGGCGATACCAACACCGCTTGGCTCAATCAACACGGAGTAACTATTTGGAATGAATGGGCAGATTCCAACGGAGGGTTAGGCCCTATCTACGGACGACAATGGCGCTCATGGGAGGGCACAGAGGGTAACTCAATAGACCAAATCTCCGGTTTGATTGACGGTCTTAGAAATCATCCCGATTCGCGCCGCCACATCGTTAGCGCCTGGAATGTTGGAGAGATCAACAACATGGCGCTTCCGCCCTGCCACGCCCTCTTTCAGTTCTATGTATCCAACAACAAACTCTCGTGTCAACTCTATCAACGTAGCGCTGACCTCTTTTTGGGCGTCCCCTTTAACATCGCCTCCTACGCCCTCCTCACCTTAATGATGGCGCAGGTGTGCGGATTTCAACCCGGTGAATTTGTCCACACCTTTGGAGACGCGCACATCTATGTAAATCATATTGAACAGGTAAAAACGCAATTGCAACGCACCCCAAAACACTTACCCATCATGCGCCTCAATCCGCAGGTAGCCGATGTTTTCTCATTTGACTACTCTGATTTCACTTTAGAAAATTACGACCCCCACCCTGCCATCAAAGCCCCCATTGCCATCTAACCCCCTCTTCAGTTTCCTGTTCCTATTTCCCAACTCTCCATTTTCAATTTTCAACTCTCAACTCTCAATTCCTAATTCTCCCCAATTACATGCTCTCCATCATCTCAGTTCTTGCCCCCAACAACGCCATTGGTTTTCAAAACCAACTCCTTTGGAAGATTTCGGAGGATTTGCAATACTTTAAGCGCATTACCACCGGACACACCGTTTTGATGGGGCGAAACACCTTCCTCTCCTTGGGGCGCCCTCTGCCCAACCGCCGAAACATTGTACTGAGCAACGTAGAGATGGTGCCTGTCGGGGGAATTGAAGTCGCTTCCTCATTGCCTGTGGCAATTAATATGGCGCTTCAACCCATTTCCAATAACGCGCCCAACCCTCTTGCCGACAATGAAGTCTTTGTTATTGGAGGCGGCGAAGTGTATCGCCAAACCCTCCCATTGGCAAACAAACTCTTCATTACCCACGTAAAAGCGCCCGTTCCACAGGCAGACGCTTTTTTTCCAACCATCGACTGGCGCCAGTGGAAAGAGATTTTCCGGGAAGACCACCCTTGCGGCGCCTCTTTCCCCCACCCCTTCTCCTTTGTGGTATATGAACGCACCCTGTTGCAACACAACTACAACATAGACCCCTTTTCTGAATACTACTAAGAAACTGTTTAAATTTATGAATCTCATTCTTTCATCCCTCTTTCCCATTTTCAACTCTCCATTTTCAATTTTCAACTTTCAATTCATCTCATGACCACACGTGATAGTTTTAGCAGTCAATTCGGCGTTTTGGTAGCCGTAGCGGGGTCGGCCGTTGGCCTCGGAAATTTCTGGCGTTTCCCCTATATGGTGGGAACGTATGGCGGCGCAGCCTTTATTCTTGTATATCTACTTTTTGTTGCGCTGCTACTCCCCATTATGTATTCGGAGTTTGTCATTGGAAGACGCTCGCAAAGTAACGCTTATGGCGCTTTTAAAGCGCTCGCCCCGGGTACCCAATGGAAAGGCATCGGTACGCTGAGCGTGGTGGCTTCGTTTGCCATCCTCTCTTTCTACTGTGTAGTAGGAGGGTGGACCATCGAATACATTGTTCAGGCCGTCACCGGAAAGTTCTCGGCAAACTCCGCTTCCTTGGAGCAAACCTTTGAAAACTTTACCACCTCCTCTTTTCGTCCCATCCTTTGGCACCTCCTCTTTGTGGGTTCATGCTCGGTGATTGTGGTGGCAGGCATCAAAAATGGAATTGAAAAATATACCAAGGTATTGATGCCTGTTTTGCTGTTGATGATCATCTTCTTGGCAATCAGGTCGCTTTTTCTGCCCGGCGCTTCAAAAGGAGTGGCCTTCCTGTTCAATCCCGACTTCTCCAAAATCACCGGCGAAAGCCTCTTGGCCGCTATGGGACAGGCATTCTTTTCTCTAAGTTTGGGAATGGGATGTATTGTCACCTACGCCTCTTATGTGAAAAAGGAGGACAATATCATGAAGTTGGGTCTGGGTAGTGGGATGGCCGACCTTGGCTTTGCTCTTTTGGCCAGTCTGGCCATTATGCCTGCCGTCTTTGCCTTTGGTATTTCTCCTGCCGAAGGTCCCGGGCTTGTCTTTATTATCTTGCCCCGTATCTTTTCACAACTTCCCTTCGGCAGCCTCTTTGCCTCTGTCTTCTTTGTGAGCCTCTTCATTGCCGCCGTCACTTCGGGCATCTCCCTTATTGAAGTGATCACCGCTTACGCCACCGAAGAGCTAAAGTTGTCGCGTAAATCTTCCGTAATCATCACCTTTGTAATTGTGGCTATATTCGGCAGTTTAAGTTCTCTTTCTCAAGGAGTTCTTAAAGACTTTACCCTCTTTGGGAAGGGATTTTTTGATATGTTCGACTATCTCTCCTCCAACATTTTACTTCCACTCGGCGGCCTGTTGATTGTGATCTTCACCGGTTGGGTGCTCAAGAAGGGGGTTGTGAAAGACGAACTCAGCAGCGGAGGACGTTACAACGTGCCCATCTTTGGTGTTATTATGTTCGTAATCAAATATATAGCCCCAATTGCAATCACTCTCATCTTTCTCAGTTCACTGGGGCTTCTAAAGATATTCTAACAGGTATCTCAAACGGCAAAAGGTTTGATTTTTTCGATAATGATATAAGCGTTGTCAAAGCCCTCTTTGATCACGTTTACATTTAGATTTCCATCATAATACCCGGAAAGATGCAGAATCTGATATACGTCATTCAGAGAGTCGAGCATTTTTTTATCCAACTTACCTAGATGATTCTGATAGTGCTCAATTGATTTTCTCTCTTTTTTTGTTGGCCTGTGAATCTCCTTTAACATCAAAAAACAGTCCATTGCCACCAAAACACCGCTGTAGGCAGTTCCACATGCCATTTTCACGTATTTGGGGTCGCGATAATATTTCTCCTCCTTCTTTGCCTTTAACAGGCACTCTTTTGCATTATTCATATAACGCATTGATTCTCTGTAATATTTTTCACGCAACTCTTGCTGTTCTTGAATAGACATAACCTTATTGTTGTATTTAGTGTGCAAAATTATAACAAAATCCGATGATTCCTCATTTTTTATAGCGTTACCACCACGTCGGCTTGAGAAGCCAACAACTCATTATGAGTAACCAAAATGCAAATGCGTTGGTACTTTTCCCGCTCCAAAAGATCCCATACAAATCCCATAGCCGCCTTGTCCATGTTGTTGGTAGGCTCGTCAAGCAGCAATATCTTTGGGTTGCCAAAGAGCGCCCGATAGAGGCCAACCAGCTGACGTTGACCACCGGAGAGATTCACGCCATCCTCGCCCACACGAGTGAATGGCCCCAACTGTAAACCTCCAAAGAAGTTTTGAAACCCCATTTCGCTGCAAAAACCCAAACAACGCTCCAGCGTCTCTTTGTCGTTGGAGAGGCAAATATTTTCCAACAAGGTAGTATTAAACAGCTTAATCTGTTGTGGCATTACGCCCGCCATACTTCGCCACTCGTGCAACAAAACATCTCTACACAGCAACTCCCGTTCCATGACATGCGCCATAGAGCAATCCGTTTCGGAGACGGCAGGGGTATAAGAGATTTTGATTGTTCCCGATTCGGGATCATAGAAGCGGGAAATCAAGTGCAGCAACGTACTCTTTCCCGAACCAATTTCTCCCAGAATGGCAGTGAGTTCTCCCTTTTGGGCCTCAATATTCACCTCTTTCAGCAATAGTGGCCGACCCGGAAAGCGAAAAGAGAGATCCTTCACGCTCAACCTGTTTATGGTCTCTTTGAGAGCACGTTCCGGCAGTGCTTCTTTCCTCTCCTCTGAAGCGCTTTTGACACGTTCCCCATCTAAACTGACAAATTCATAGAGCCGGTTGTATGCTACTTTAGCCTCCTGCAATGTAATGTATGCGCCTGAAAGAGAGGCAGATGAAGAGATTACCGATCCCGCCAGCGAAAGCACTGCTACTAATGTTCCCAAACTCAGGTGGTTGTTAAGCACCGCTATCGAACTGAAGGCTATCACGCCAATAATGGCAGCGACTCCTATATTTTGAACCTTTAATCCTACGCTATTTCCTAAAAGCGTCAAGTCGTAGGCGGAGTTTTGAAAATCTGCGTAAATCTCTTTGGTATAGTGCGTAAAAAACTCCTCTCTATTGTTCCCTTTTATCACCTCCACACCCTGCACCGTGTCAAAAAAGTTGCTCTCGGCGGCGGCGTAGGAGGCCATCACCTTACTTTGTCCCGCCATAATCTTATGACCATACCTCCAAAACACCAAGCCAAACAATACCCCGCCTGCAAGAGTGGTAACGCCTGCAGCCCACCAATAGCCGACAAGTAGAGCCACGCAAATCACAACCGTCAGAATGTCTATTAGTAAAGCCCCCGCTACATAGTTAATGGTACGTTGAATCCGCGCTGCATCGTTAAGTCGAGCAGTAATTTCTCCGGTCTTTAAACTGTCAAAGAACGACTTGGGAAGAGATAAAATTTGATTGTAAAAACTCCCCACAACTCGATTGGAGAAGTCACGGCTTTGACGAGCCACCAAAACGGTGCGAAGGTAGGAAAGTGCGTTTTTGCTCAATAACAGTACGGCCAACACCACCAACCCTATCCACAGTTTTTGTTGCTCTTTTGCCGGTAAAATCTGATCTATCAACTTTTGGGAGAAGATGGCCAACGAGATGCCCGCCGCCGCCACCACTATTCCCAAACCGGCCACCACAGAGAGCACAGGTATGTCGGGAGACAGCAATTCTTTTATCCATAGTTTTTTACGCATACTTGTACCATCTTCTGTAAGAAACTGCTCCCCACGCTCCAACAACAGTAGCCTGTGGCTCTTCCATAACGTCAAAACCTCATCTTCACTCATCTTCGCCGGATCCTTTGCCGGATCAATTATGAGGAATGCACCATCCTCGCAGCCAAAGCATACCACATAGTGCTCCAAACCGTCCGGCAAGGTAAAGTGCAAAATGGCCGGATGAGGCAACTGTTTTAAGTGCTCTATGTCGGCTTCAAGTCCCTGCGCTTTTAACCCAATGGCATGAGCGGCGTGATATAACCCCAATAAGGTGGTGCCACTAACAGAAGTTCCGCTCAAGGCTACCAACTTCTCTTGAGAGATCTCCCCGCCGTAGTATTTGGCCACCATTGACAAACACGCCAATCCGCACCATGATTGATGCGTTTGCTTTACAAATATTTTTGTCCAATCTGACCCTTTAAACCCCTTCATCCTCTTGCTTTTTACCTTACATTCTCTTTTTGAATGGCTTTAAGCAGTTTAGCCGCATTTACCTCGCCTTCAAAAAATGTAATCAGCCTTCTATCGCCGCCGTATATCAACGTAGTGGGTGTGGTGCGAATCCCAAAGTGCAGGGGAAGGCGATAAGTGGTGTCCACCAACGAGTAGAAGTGGGCAACCGCCCCAATACCTGTTCTCGTTGTATATGCGGCAGCGCTATCCGCAGGTGCACAGGTGACAAAGAGAACTTGATACCCCTCAAAATCTGATGAATATCTTGCCAATTCTTTACCTTCGTGCTCACAAAAAAGGCAGTCGGGAGAGTAATAAACCACGATTATCGGATGATTGTTTAACGAATCTGCGATAACCGGAATGTGATCCAAAGTAACCAATGAAAAACAGGGGAGTTCATTGGGAAATTTCGGAGGAGGTCTTTTGTTCAACTTTTTATAGATTGTCAAACAAGATATAACAAGAGAGAGGCAAACCAAAAGGAGCCCAAAAAAAACTTTTCTTTTCATGTAACAAAAGCGAAATTTCCTATATCAAAATGAGTGCAAAAAACAACGTCATCGCTAACAATCCAACACCGTATGATGAAAGCACAAACGAAAAAGCCTCCGATGGTGCATATTTGTATCGAAACCGAATCAATCCAACCATTAAACCCCAGTAGAAAAATTCGCCAAGGTTTATAAGTCCAAGGGGATAAAGCAGGTACTGAGGTACGTTCTCTGCATGTACATAGTAGAGTAACGATACGGGATTTCCGGACAACTCCATCAGGTTGGTGGCGGGAACTGCAATCCGATACATCAGATTGAACAAACCAAACACCAAAAAAGCCGTATCTGACTTTAACGCAATGTTATAACAGGATTCAAACTCGAATTTTTCATTCTTAAAGAACAATGTAGTATAAAAGCAGCACGCCACTAACGTAACACGAAGCAACAGCAGCAATGGAGTAATGATGTAGGATAGCCATCCATATCTGTTTGCGCTACCAATCATCAGCTCTATGGTCTCTATCGATAACCGATCGTCATAGGTATTGTAGTAGAGGATATCCGAAACAAAAAACGTCTGTTGCAGCCACGTATAAACAAGGGTGGCCCCCAATAGAAACAGGAGCCACCACAGTTTCGATTCGTTATAAAGCCAATACATAATTGCCTGTTCAGCATTTTATCTATTTTTTCCAAGGATTAACAACTTCAACACTCCTGACAGGCGCTGATAGTAGCAGAGAAATAGTGCATATTGAAACAATGTCTCAAGGACAATTCCAATCATAATGACCCGCCCTCCCAAGGTGGAGAAAAAATCAGGAGCAAGGAAAAACCATAATACAACGAGGAGAACACCTGTCAAAGAGCCAATCGTATTTATCTTCATGGATCTTTGTAAACTCTTCCCATTCGTCAAACGGCCAAACCTTCTCACCATATCCTCAACTTTCACAAGGTTGCCATCTTTAAAATAGAGGATTAAAGAGATTCCCCTTACTAATCTAACGATCATTTGATCGTCTTTTTCTGTGAATGAATATTTTTTTGCTGTTAAAGTGCGAATTACATTTGCTTTATCCATAGTAGTTACGTTTTTATTTAGTCAAAACAGCCATAATATGCGGCTCCGGCAATGATCACAAAAACCGAACCCCAATTCATTGAGAGTGCACATCCGAGCGCAGCGCCTCCGGCAATCATGCAATCACGATTTTTATTTCCGGCAGAAATGACTTGCATTTGTTCAAGGTCTAAATTTTTCATATCAATCATTTCATGAGTTCCAACATTCAGCAACTAATTGCATGCTATTCATCGTGTTCAGGACATTGCCTGTTGCTCCCGAAACCAGAAGCATAGGAATCGCAAAGAAGCAAGCAACCCTTCCTCCCTCAAGACGTTCCATCTCCCCAAAAGTTAATGTTTTCATAATTTTAAGATTTAAAGTTTATTAAGTAATTTAGGTAATGTGTAATAAATAACCGGTCTATTTTTTACGGTAACAAATGTAGCGAAACTTAATACATCTTCTATCAAAATTGTGTTATATTTGACCAAAATTTTGGTAAGATGAGTATTGGAAGCAGGGTTAGGCAATACCGAGATAATAAGTCGCTATCTCAAAGCGATTTAGCAATACGAGCAGAAGTAAGTCAAAGCGCCATTTCAAGTTTGGAATCGGACAAAAGTATTCCCAATGCGGTAATGTTGCATCGCATTGCCATAGAGTTGGGCGTGGATATTCATGTGTTGCTGGAAGACAAAAAGAGTCCTCAACACCATTCCAAAGAGGCAATCAACAACACGACACAATTGGTAGCTGTTGATGTTCAAAATTTTAAAAAGATTGTGGAAAATTTAATGCTGAATCAGGGGAAGATAACACAACTTATGGAAGCACAGGGCAAATTGATTGAAGCGTTGACTCAGCCAATCACCGCTTGAGCCAACGCTTCCCACGAGAAACGTAACTTCTCCTCTCTGATGCCGTGTACAAAACGGTCAGAGGGGTAGTCGGCATAAAAGCGACTGAGGGATTCTGCTACCGATTGAGGGTTCGGCGCCACCACGTAGCCCACTTTTCCATCGGGAACAATCTCAGACAAACCGCCTACATCGGTGACAATCATAGGAGTTTCAAAGTGGTAAGCAATTTGGGTAATCCCGCTTTGGGTGGCACTCTTGTAGGGTTGCACCACCACATCCGACAGAGAGAAGCAGGCAGATACTTCGTTATCGGGAATAAAACGATTGAGTAATACCACGTCTTCCTCTAACCCCAACTGCGCTATTTGATTTTGGTATTTCTCCACTTTTTCATAGAACTCTCCGGCAACCAACAACTTTTTGCCCGCCGCCGCTCCGCTTCTCTTAAAAATAGCCCAAGCCTCCAGCAACCAGTCAAGCCCTTTGTAGGGGCGAACCAAACCAAAAAAGAGCGCCCAACGATACAAAGGGTCAATGTTCAGGCGCTTTGCTGCCGCCTCTCTGCTCATCTTCGCTCCATATACATCATACACAGGATGAGGTGAATAACGCACAGGTTTATCGGGACAAAAACCACCTATCTCTTTTTGTACCTGATGTGACATCGCCACAAAGTAGTCAACGGAGCGTACAAAACAGCGTGTAAGGGCATTGTCCAAAAAGTGACGTTCATGTGGGATGAGGTTGTCAACCAAGGCCGTTACCGTCGGCATCCCCCTGCCTTTGGCGTAGCGGCAAACGGCCCCCAAAGCGGGCGCCAGAAAGGGCGTCCAGTAACGCACAATGATCCGGTCGTACTGTTTTTGTTTGATTCGTCTCCCCTGTATCATCCAATTAATTGGATTGACGGAGTTCACACCACGGCAAACGGTCAAATCCTTGGGGGCGGGGGATTCGGAAAACTGACTCTTACCCGGAAAGAGCAACGAGGGGTACTGAAGACGAAAAGTGCAAATCTCCACTTGGTGTCCAATCTGTTGCAACACCCTTGCCAACTGCTCGGTAGAGGCGGCTATTCCACCACGATAGGGATGGGCGGGGCCCAAAAGGAGAAGGTACATCTGTTATTTTATTGGATTAACGCAAGAGACCATGCCCCGATTACGAAAAGTGCCGCCCCAAACACTAAAGATGCCCAAACCAAGAAGCAACAGCAGCAACGCAGAACTGATACGTGAATAGGTGGCTCCCTTTGAGTACGATTCAGGGGCAAAAGCAAAACGTATTGTGTGCGTCCCCGATGGCAAGGACAAGGCGCGCAGGATGTAGTTTGCCCTTGCTATCTCAACAGGCGTTTCGTCTATCCACGCCTTCCATCCCTTGGGATAATAGACGTCACTAAAGACGGCCAATTGGGGAGAGAGGCTCGAATAGGCAAACTCCAAAGCGTTGGGAGCGTATCGCGTCAATTGCAATGTGGCCGCATCATCCACAGCCGATCCACCAAAATCCTTGAACAGTGATTGATATGACTGATGTATTACTGCACTCCTTGAAACATCAACTTTACCCACCATGGCAATCTCCTGATCGGGAGAGTTTACCCAAACCACATCGGAGCAGAACCATGCATTGCCAAAGGCGGCGGAATTGATCAGAGGCAACCCTTCGGCTTGAATCACCACGTATTTTGTGTTGAGCATATTGAGCACGGGATAGTGCGATACGGCCGCTTCTGCTTCATCCCACGAAGTACAGTTGGAAATCTCATCTATCATGGCACCCATTTCGGGTGAGATGTATTGGTCTATCATCTCCTGATATCGTTGTAATTTTGCAGGGCTGTAACCGCCAATGGTTTTATGCCAATAACTTACATGGGCGTCATTAAAGGTATTTACCGATAAATCCAACACTCGGTAATAAAGTTCGGAGTCCTGTAAAATCATTTCGTCCACTGGTCGTTGGATAAATTGTTGCTGAAACATCCGTTGGGATACAAAGTGGCTGTCATTGAGGTAGCGCTTTCCCACAGGCCACATATCCACCAATACCAATACACCCAAACAGGCGATAACCCAAACGGATTTTATTTTCTTACCTATCCACAGCCACAATACACCCGCCGCCAACGTTATAAAACAGAAAGAACGAAAAGCGTCCGCACGTAAAAAAACCATTCGGTCGTGCTGCATCGCCTTTATCAACTCCTCAGGCAGTTCTCCTTTTTCCCATCCACTTATGAATGACCCTGATAATGAAGGAATCAACGCCACCAACAGGCAAAAGCCCGCCGTAACTCCGCCTGCCCAATAGAGGTTTTTAAGGGCATATTTTTGGTCAAAACCTCCATCAAGAAGTTGCTGCACAGCCACTATGCCCAACAAAGGAAAGAGAATTTGAAAGATTACAAGAATCATGGATACTGTCCTGAACTTATTGTAGAGGGGAATATACTCCGAAAAAAAGCGGGTAAACCACATCATGCTGCCGCCCCATGAGAGAAAGAGCGCGATCACCCCCAGCGCTATGATCCACCACCTGAGCGTTCCTCGCGTAAGAAAGAGCCCCAATATAAAGAGAAAAACAATCACCGCCCCCATATACATAGGTCCTGCAGTCGAGGGCTGATCTCCCCAATAGGCAGGAAGTGAACCCGCAATCTGTTCTGCACCTGCATAACCCTGTGCTTTGAGCCATTGAACCGTCTCCGAATTTTTACCAAAAGCGCCTCCACTTGAAGCGCCTCCTTTAAAATCGGGAATCAATAGGTTAAACGTTTCTCCAGGGCTGTAACTCCATTGTGTGGCGTAATCCAATTTCAATCCTTTTGCTCCGGCATTTTTTTCGTCTATGGAGAGTTCGGTGCCTCCACGCATAGAATATTTGGTATATTCCTGCATCGGCCACAAATGATTGATGTTGGAGGCTATTCCCAACACTCCGCCCACCAAAACAATACTCGAAGTGAGGATAAAGCGTTTCCATCGTCTCTCTTTAATAGCCGTATAACCTTCGGCTGCCACAAAAAGGAGCACGATCATGCCCAGATAGTAAGTAATCTGAGGGTGGTTGGCCTTTATCTGAAAACTCAACGCCAGGGCAAAGAGGCTCGCGCCCAACAGCGTGTATTTGCGGTAGGCAACTACTACTGCCGCCAACACCCACGGCATAAAAGCAATCGCCACCATCTTGGTGTTGTGCCCCACCTGCATGATTTGAAAGTTATAGGAGCAAAAGGTGAGGGCAATGGCCCCTGCCATGGCGAGCCATGGATTTATCCCAAAAGCCAGCAAAAGCAAAAACCCTCCTATCATACTGATAATAAAGTAACTTGGTGGACGTTTTCCCAAAAAGAGCAAGTCATACAGATATTTGGTAATATCGCCTCTATAGGTTGCCGAAAAGGTAAAAGAGGGCATCCCAGAGAACATGGCATTTGTCCAAAGCGGAGCGTTTTCGTTGGGGTGTGCCTCACTGTATGAGTTGATTTCGTGAGACATACCATGCCATGAAGCAATATCCGGCTGATTTACCATCTTACCTCTAAGCACCTCCGGTGTAAATGCGTAGGCCAACCCCACAAAGAGCACAATGGGGCAAATATAGGGGATCCATTTTTTTAGGGTATTCATTTCACTGTTTTTTTACATTGCAAAGATAGGAATAGTTAAAATAATCTATCTTTGTGGATCAAATAACTTTAAAACCATGAAGAAAATTGTCTCTCTCACCCTCTTTGTTGCCCTTACCGGCGCACTCTTTGCACAAAATTTTAGCGAAGAAACTTTTGCTAAACGTCGCGCTTCCTTTGCCCGAGAACTTCGCACAGGCGTTGCCTTTATACCCTCCGTTAGACCCAACGGTCAATTGAACAAAAATTTCTACTACCTCACCGGAATAGACAAACCGGGTTTTGTTTTGGTCTTTGATATGCAGGAGCGCGGAACGAGCGGAAAGATCTTTGCTCCCAACCAACTCTCTGAGATGGAAGCATTGATTGAACAGGCAAAAACAGAGAAGAAGCGACTCATTTTGTCCGGTTTCTCTTCTGATTTCAATCAAAAGTATTTCTATCAGGCACCCTTTGTAAATGCCGATTCCATCTTAGTTTATAAACGGGCTGTTAAGGACGAAGAGGAGATTGCCATCATTCGGGAGGCGTGCCGCATCACCGCTGAGGGAATCAAGTATATGTACAAAAATATGAAACCGGGTATGACGGAGAAAGAGCTACTTGCATTGATGAGTGCAAAATTCTCAGAGGAGGGCAGCAACGGCATTGCCTTCTCGCAAGTCTCGTCCGGAAATCTAGGCACCACGCCTCATGCCGGCGTCACCGATAAATCTCCGGAGCCCAACGAGATGATTATAATAGATATCGGCGCATTAAAAGACAAATATACTGCTGACATCACTGTCTCTTTTACGATGTCCGGAAAAATGACCAAAGAGCAGAAAACGATATGGGATATTGTGTATAAATCTTTGGATACAGGCGTTAAGGGGATGATCAAGGGAAATTTTCACGCACAGGTGGAACAGAGCGCCATGCAGGTGATTGTGGACGAACTCTTTAAGTTAGGGCTTATTACCGACAAAGAGAGCCCCTGGCAACGATCTTTTTGGATTCAACACGGATTTGGTCACCACATCGGTTTGGATACACATGATGTGTGGTACGACTATATGCGCATGATTCCCGACGACCGAAGGGTCTATATTCCGGGCATGATTCTCACCTTTGAGCCGGCGATCTATTTCCCTAAAGGAGGCCTTGATGCTCGCCCACAGCGCCTTGCCCGATTGGTTTCGGAAGAGGAGTTTATGGTCTTTGCCAACAAAATTAGACCCATATACCAACAGTACGAAGGATTTGCCGTGCGTTTGGAAGAGGATATCCTCATCAAAGCAGACGGAACCAACGAAAACATCACAAAGATGTCGCTAAGGTAGCGGATTTACTCCCCGACTCCAATAGCGCCACTAATTTCCTGCAAAGGTTTTTGCGGCTATAAGCGGCAATGGCCCCAGGGAGGGAGGCACTCCATTGTTTCCCCTCGGAGAAAAAACCAAAATAGTGATATACGCTACGCTTCATGCCCTCAAAATCTTCAAATTCATGCATTGACCCCCCATTACATTCGGTGAGTATCTCTGCCAAATCGCCGTCAACAGGCCCGATTCCCAAAACAGGTCTTTTTGATGCTACATACTCAAAGAGTTTTCCCAAAACAATGCCTTTTGATTCAGGTTCCTTTTTTAGGGTAAGAAGTAATAGATCTGCGCCTTTTTGATATGCAATCGCTTCTAAATGTGGAACGTATGGCACAATGCAACAATATGGAAGCAACCCCGCTTCCTCAATAGACTGCTTGATTACGCCATCTGTCTGACCCACCAAAACAATATTCAGCGCTTGCGCAAAATCACTGTTTTCGATAACAAGCGCAGATAGCGCCCTCCATAGTTGGTCGGGATTGGCTTCCCGAGTAAAGAGGCCGGTATGGGTAATGGTAAACCTATTCTCAAAGCGTTTGGGTTCCACAACAAAATCGGATTCATCATACCCATTTGTAATCACCTCAATACGTTTGGGTTCATGCAAAAGAAAACCCCGTTTGATTTGAGGCCATGCCACCGTAACCACAGTGGCTTGATGCACCACCTCCCGCTCTGCCTTTTGATGTTGTTTTACCATAAACGGCAACATTTTCAGATGTTTAAAATAGTAAATTTCCGTCCATGGGTCGCGGAAATCGGCAAGCCAGGGGATGCCTGTTTTTCTATGCAAATCTTTGCCAATCAGATGTATCGAATGTGGAGGGCCTGTGGTGATGATCCAGTCTATAGAGGTCTCTTTGAGTCGCTTACCTAAATAACGCACCGATGGACGGCGCCAAAAACAACGCGGATCGGGGAAGAAAAAATTGCTGCGCACAAAGAGAGAAAGGCGCTCTTTCCATGCAGGTTTTGCCGGATAATCGGAGATAAATCCGGGTTTAATGGCCTCGCCCCTCTTTCCCACAAAGATTTTGTAGAGCGAATAGGGCTCAACAATGCGCTTTTTCCAAACGGTAAGATCGGGAGATACCTCTTTTAGCAATTCTTCGTCTCGAGCCATGATCTCCGGATTTTCAGGCGTATAGATTATTGGTTCCCACCCAAATTGGACCAAATATTTGGCCATTTTAAGCCAACGCTGCACCCCCGACCCTCCCGAAGGGGGCCAGTAATAGGTGATGATCAATACACGGCAAGGAGGGTTCACTTTGCGGAAAATAATATCTGTGGAGACAAAGTTGCAACAATTTTTTGAATTATCTTTGTCGGAATGAAAGAGAGTGCAAAAATAGCGGAAACGCCCCTAATGAAGCAATATTTTGCCATCAAAGCACAACACCCTGATGCGCTGCTTCTCTTTCGTATGGGTGACTTTTACGAAACCTTTGGGAGCGATGCCGTCATCACGAGCAAGGTGTTGGGCATTGTACTCACAAGGCGCGCCAATGGATCGGCGGCAGATATAGAGTTGGCCGGATTTCCTTACCATGCGATTGACAACTACCTCCCTAAACTGATCCGAGCAGGACATAAGGTGGCCGTATGCGAGCAATTAGAGGACCCCAAACTTACCAAAACCATCGTAAAGAGGGGCGTTACAGAACTTCTCACTCCCGGCGTTGCCCTCAATGACCAAGTCCTCACCTCAAAAGAGCATAACTTTTTGGCATCTGTTGCCTTCTACCAGAATCAAGCCGGAATCGCCTTTTTGGACTTCTCCACCGGTACGTTTTCTGTTGCTCAAGGTTCGTTGGATACCATCGAACGACTTCTAAACCAATTTATGCCCAAAGAGGTTTTGCTTCAAAAAGGTTATGAGAAGGGATTCCGTGAACGATTTGGAGAGGAACTCTACTGCACCTGCTTGGACGAGTGGGCATTTTCACCGCAAGCCACCCGCGATAAACTGCTCAAACACTTTCAGGTGGAAACGCTTAAAGGCTTTGGCGTAGAAGAGTTGAACTTGGGAACAGTAGCAGCCGGAGCGTGCCTCTTCTACCTTGAGATAACCAAACACGAACAACTTGGACATCTCTGCTCTCTTCAGCGGATTGATGAGTCGGACTATATGTGGTTGGATCGCTTTACTATACGCAATTTGGAACTCTTCTCCTCGTTTGATCCCAAAGGGAGCAGCCTCGTAAACATTATTGACAAAACCACCACGCCGATGGGTGCGAGGCTGTTGCGTCAATGGTTAGTGATGCCGCTCAAGGATCGCGTTGCCCTTGAGCGCCGATACCAATTGATCGACTCCTTGTCCTCTCAACCTGATATTGCCAAAAAAATCTCCGAAAGTTTATCCCTTATTGGAGATTTAGAGCGACTTGTGTCCAAAGCATCCGCAGGACGTATCTCTCCGCGTGAAGTGAACCAACTCCAAAGGGGATTGGCAGAGGCAGGAGATTTACAAAGTTTACACGAACTACAAGAATTACGGGATGTTAAGGATTTGTTGGATGGACTTGACCCGTGTAAGGAGCTTGTTGCCCGCATTGAGCGAGACCTCTTGCCGGATCCGGCGCAACAGATTGGGCGCGGAGACGTTATTGCTTCGGGTTGCAATTCCCAATTGGATGAACTCAGGTATAAGGCGCGGCACGGAAAGGAGTATATGGAAAATATGCTCCAGCGAGAGAGCAAACGCACAGGGATATCCTCATTAAAAGTGAGTTATAATAAAATATTTGGATATTACATTGAGGTCAGCAACACACACAAAGAGAAGGTGCCGCCGGAATGGATCCGCAAACAGACGTTGGTCAACGCCGAGCGCTACATTACTCAGGAGGTAAAGGAATACGAGGAGCAGATATTGGGCGCGGAGGAGCGTTTGATAACGTTAGAGCAGGAGGTTTATGCCGATTTGATCTCCGAAGTTCAAAAATATATCCGCCCGTTGCAACAAAACGCCCGAATATTGGCGCAGATAGATGTACTGCTTGGCTTCTCCATTTTGGCAAAAGAAAATCACTACTGCAAACCACAACTATTTGACAACGACGTATTAGAAATCAAACAAGGACGCCATCCGGTGATTGAGCGCCTCCTCCCTCCCAGCCAGGTTTATATTGCAAACGATCTCTATTTAGATGGTGAAACGCAGCAGATCATCATTGTCACCGGCCCCAATATGTCGGGAAAGAGCGCCCTGTTACGCCAAACCGCCCTCATTGTACTCCTTGCACAAATCGGATGTTTTGTACCGGCAGCGGAGGCTAAGATAGGAATGGTGGATAAACTCTTTACCCGAGTAGGCGCCTCAGACAACATCTCTCGCGGCGAATCGACCTTTATGGTGGAAATGCTTGAAGCATCGGGAATTTTGCACAACCTCACACCCCGATCGTTGGTACTTTTAGACGAATTGGGGCGCGGTACCAGCACCTACGATGGCCTCTCCATTGCTTGGGCTATTGTGGAGTATCTCCATCAGCATCCATCAGCCCAAGCCAAGACCCTCTTTGCCACCCACTACCATGAGTTAAACGAAATGGCTACCCAATTCCCGCGCGTGAAAAACTTTCATGTATCGGTCAAAGAGATAGAGAACAGGGTGCTCTTTTTACGCACCCTCAAGCCCGGAGGCGTAGCCCATAGTTTTGGAATCCACGTCGCCCGTATGGCCGGCATGCCCACGGAGGTGCTCCAAAGCGCTGAAAAATTGTTAAAACAACTCGAAGCGCACGCCCCGAATCCTACCTCGCAACCCACTGCGAGCACTCCTCCTTTACCCCGTAAATCCACCCAACAACTTTCACCCCACCCCACCCCACCC
>Ga0082212_10001356_pt1 | contig 35997 bp, 23 predicted proteins | sample TergutNt197P3_FD_71548 | JGI IMG/M metagenome (GOLD analysis project Ga0082212, IMG submission 71548) | Neocapritermes taracua P3 segment gut microbial communities from Petit-Saut dam, French Guiana - Nt197 P3 | ecosystem: Host-associated > Arthropoda: Insects > Digestive system > Gut ...
GCTGCTTGGCTGCGGCATCTTCTACGATTATTGTACAATCATATTTGCGCACATTTGTGTCGTTCTGCGTAGCTTCCATGCATGGGCGGTGATAGCGGCTATCATGGCCCGTTCTCTGTCTTAAGACAGAGAACCGTCCCCTGTCCTGCACGTGTTACATGGGTAGCCGGGATTCCGGACGGATCAAGAGGCAGCGTGGTATAAGTCATACCACGCTGCCTCTGACAACTAGTCTTAGTATCCCCGGTAGCCTTTTAACCCGTTACGCCCTCAGCTTCTTGACAGCCTCTGTGAACAACGGGACGACCTCCTTGAGATCCCCCACAATGCCGTAATCCGCCATCTCAAAAATCGGCGCGTCGCCATCTTTGTTGATCGCAATGATGACGTCGGACCCCGACATACCGGCCAGATGCTGGATAGCGCCGGAAATACCGCAGGCGATATAGAGCTTCGGCCCGACTGTCTTGCCTGTCTGCCCCACCTGGTGCATTTGGCTGATCCCCCCGGCGTCGACCGCGGCGCGCGAGGCGCCGACGACTCCGCCCAGAAGATCTGCCAGTTCCTTCAAAATCGCGAAGTTCTCCTGCTTGCCTACCCCCCGGCCCCCGGATACGATAACTTCCGCGTCCTCCAGCTTGACCGCGCCCTCGGCCGCCTCGGTTATCTTCTCGACAAGCGCGGCGAGCCTGATATCGGCCGGCAGCGCAACGTCTTCTGTGACTATCTCGGCGGTCAGAGAGACGTCCGGTTCACCGCGCTTAAATATACCGGAACGGATCGTGGCAATCTGCGGGCGGGCTTCCGGGCATTCAAGGACGCTAAGGTAACGTCCGGAGTATACTGGGCGGGTCCAGCTCACAACACCGTTGTCGCCGGGCTCGACGCCCGTGCAATCCGCGACAACGCCTGTCTTCAGGCGCGCTGCAAGCCTCGGGGCAAGCTCGCGCCCGTTACTGGTGGCCCCGAACAGGATCGCCGCAGGTTTGTATTTGTCTGCAAGCTGCCCAAGCGCGTACGCATAAGCTTCAGCGGTGTAATCGGCATATGCGTCCCCGCCGACTGCGATAACCTGTTCCGCGCCATAGGAAATCGCGGCTTTTATTGCGTCGTCAAGGTCCTTTCCGACGAGTACGGCGACGACCTTCCCACCTGCGGCGGAGGCGATTTTCTTACCGGGCCCGATAGCTTCAAGGCCGACGTTCTTTGCCTTGCCGTCCGCTACCTCTACATATGCCCATACGTTGTTAAAATCACTCATGTTCCGCTCCTCCCTAAATAACGCCGGCGTCGCTGAGGAGCGCCGTCAACTTCCCAACGGACAGATCGGCGGTCTCTTCTTCTATCTTTATGCCGCCTGTTTTGCGCTGGGGTATATATGTCTTGATTGTTTTGACCGGGGTATATGCCGCGACGTCCGCAGCCAGGTCCGCAGCCGTAAAGACCGGGATCTCGGCGCGGTTTGCCGCCATCTTTGACTTGACCGACGGGAAGCGCAGGTCGTACTCCGTCTTCGTTATTGTCACAACAGCCGGGGTAGCCGCTTCCATAACGACGAACCCGTCCTCAGTCTCGCGCGTGCAGCGCGCTTTCCCGTCCACTATGGCAATGTCGCGCGCATATGTGATCTGCGGATAACCCAGGCACTCGGCGAGCCCGGCGCCTACCTGTCCCGCGTCGGTATCGTTTGCCTGACGGCCGAGGAATATGACGTCGAACGCGCCTTCACCCTCCTCGATTTTCTTTGCAGCGAGGGACAAAACATAGCTTGTCCCGAGCGAATCAAGGTTCTCAAACGCAGCGTCGTTGACGTGGTACGCCTTATCGGCGCCAACGGCGACGCAGCTTTTCAGCACGTCTTTAGCCTTATCGGCGCCTATCGTCAAGGCAATTATCTTGACTGACGGATCGGCGTCTTTCATACGCAAGGCCATTTCGACCGCGCAGGAGTCAAAAGTGCTCAGGATTTTCGGGATGCTGTCCAGGTTCGACGTATTTTTATCGGCGTCGACCTTCAGCTCTTCTGTGTTCGGGACTTGCTTAACGCATAACAATATATTCATCTGCTGCTCTCCTTACTTCAGTACCACTCCGGCGATGACGATTTGCTGGACCTGCGAGGTGCCTTCATATATGGTCAGCACACGGACGTCGCGCCACAAGCGCTCTATTGTGTATTCTTTCATGTATCCGTATCCGCCGTGCAATTGCAACGCTTTGCCGACCACCTCGACAGCCATCTCCGACGCAAAATACTTTGCCATCGCGGAATCCTTCGTCACATCTTCGCCCATATCCATCTTGTATGCAGCATTATATACAAGCAGACGGGCGGCGCTGAGCTTGGTCTCCATATCCGCAATCATAAAGCGCAGTGCCTGGAAGTCGGACAGGAACTGGCCGAACTGCTTACGTTCCTTGATAAACTTGACAGCCTCGTCGATAGCTCCCTGCGCAATGCCGATAGACTGGACTGCGACCCCGACGCGGCCGATTGACAATGTCTTCATCGCGGTGCTGAATCCCCTGTCGACCTCCCCCAGAATCTCGCTTTTCGGCACGCGGACGTCCTCAAGCATCACATCGCAGACCGAGACGCCGCGCTGCCCCATTTTTTCTTCATGCTTACCGACCGTCACCCCCGGCAGGCCCATGTCCACTATAAACGTCGTAATCCCCTTGGAGCCTTTATCCGGGTTGGTCTTGGCAAAGACTGAAATATATTTCGCGTCAGGCGCGCCGGTGATAAATGTCTTCCTCCCGTTGAGGATGTACGAATCGCCATCCTCGACAGCTTTTGTCGTCATCGATCCGGCGTCGCTGCCCGCCCCCGGCTCTGTGAGCCCGAATGCCATAAACTCCTCGCCGCTTGCGATCCCCGGGATGTACTTTTGCTTTTGCTCTTCAGTGCCCACCAGCAGGATAGGCGCGCTCGAAAGCGAGTTTGCGGATGAAACATAAAGCCCCGCCGCGATGCTCTTCTTACATATCTCCTCCATAACGCATACATATGAGCGGCAATCGAGGCCAAGCCCGCCGTACTCCTCGGGAATCTTGAGCCCGTAAAAACCCATTTCAGCCATCGAGTCATATATGTGCTGGGGGACTTCATCCTTCTCGTCGATTTCACTTGCTATCGGCGCTATCTCTTTCTCGGCGAACTCTCTTGCAAGCTCCCGAATATCATTATGATCGTCGTTAAAAATCATTCTCTTTCCTCCGTTGCAACTCAACTATAGTTATGGAAGCCCTTGCCGGTCTTTCTGCCAAGATGGCCGTCTTTGACCATTTTCTCAAGAAGCTGGCACGGTTTGTACTTGGCATTGCCCGTCTCCGTGTAAATAACATTCATAATACTCAGGACAGTATCATTCCCAATCAAATCGGAAAGGGCAAGCGGCCCCATCGGATGGTTGCATCCCAGGCACATCCCCTTGTCGATATCCTCGGCGTTTGCCACCCCTTCTTCCAGGACGACGGCGGCTTCATTGATCATCGGGATCAGTATCTTATTAACGACAAAGCCCGGGCTGTCATTGACTTCGATCGGGTCCTTGCCGATAGCGATCGACAGCTCCTGGATCGCCTTGAACGTCGCGTCCGAGGTGTCTTTGCCCCTGATGAGCTCTATCAGCTTCATGACAGTCGCCGGGTTGAAGAAATGCATCCCGATGAACTTATCGCGGCGGTTTGTGAACGCCGCAAGCTTTGTGATGGAGATCGACGACGTGTTGGACGCCAGAATCGTGTCGGGCTTGCATATGCTGTCGAGGTTTTTGAAGTACTCCTCTTTGATTTTGATATCCTCAACGAGCGCTTCGATAACGAGGTCGGAATCGGCGACCGCGTTTAAGTCTGTGGTGAAATTGATGCGCCCGATAGCGGCGTCTTTATCCTCCGCCGTGATTTTGCCCTTTTCAGCTAGTTTGCCAAGCGCCTTATTGATATTTGCGGAATAACGTGCATTTGCCTCGTCCGAGCGCGCGCGCAATACTACGTCGTAGCTTTTTTGCGCGAATAACTGGGCGATATTCCCGCCCATGGTCCCACCGCCGATAATGCTGATTTTCTTCATAAGTGCCATCCTTTCGAGCTATAATAATTTTATTTGTTCTTAAATTTCTCAACCTTTGACTTGTCGACAAAGGCGGTCATCGCATCTTTTTTGTCTTCCGTAGAAAATGATATCCCGATTGCCTGGACCTCAAGCGCTATACCGGTGTCGATATCGCACTGCATCCCCCTGTGGATCGCGGTCTTGCATAACCTGACCGCCACCTGCGCGTTTTGCGCTATTTTCCCGGCCATCTCCAATGCTGCGTCCATCAGCTCCTCGCTGGGGACGACCCTGCTCACCAGCCCTATCCGGAGCGCCTCCTGCGCGTCTATGGTCTGCGCGGTGAATATGAGTTCTTTGGCTTTCGAAGCCCCGACTATCCTCGGGAGCCTCTGTGTCCCGCCGAATCCGGGCGTGATACCAAGGCTTACCTCCGGCTGGCCGAACTTCGCCTTCTCGCCGGCTATCCTGATGTCGCACGCCATGCAAAGCTCGCAGCCCCCGCCAAGGGCAAACCCGTTAATTGCCGCGATTACAGGCTTCGATAGCGTCTCAATCTTCGAAAACACCTTGTTGCCATACTCGCCGAACGCGCACCCCTCTACAGCGGTCAAGTCCTTCATCTGCGCAATATCCGCGCCCGCCACGAATGCGCGGCCTTCGCCGGTTATTATCAGCACATAGACGTCCGTATCCGCCTCCGCCTTGGCCACCGCTTGCTCCAGCGCCTTTAACACGTCCAAGTTGAGCGCATTGAGCGCTTCCGGCCTGTTTATCGTAATAATTGCAATATTGCCGTTAATCTCGTACTTAACACTCATACTAATACATGCTCCCTATTAACAGGCGACCGCTGAAAGCTTAAAATTTATATTTGAAAGCCGGCAGCGGTCGGGCCCCGTTCCACTCGCAACGGAAACTGCGCTTACCTGTTGTCCTGATAGCCCAGTTCGATACCTGCCACGATACCCAGATGGATGTTTGACGTGCCTTCCAGCGTCTCGAACTGCTTCGCGTCGCGCAGCCACCTGCCGCAGGGGTACTCGTCGGAATATCCATACGAGCCATATATCTTCATCGCAACATTTGCTGCGTTGACCGCGGCTTTGCACGCGAAAACCTTTGCCAGAGACGTCTGCTGCTGGCTCGGCAAGTTGTTTTCTTTAAGCCAGGCCGCCCTGAAAACGAGGAACTTCGCAGCGTCGTCTTCCAGCTTCATCTCGGCGATCTGCTGCTGGATCATCTGAAACTTCCCAATCGGCTGGCCGAACTGGGTACGCTCGTTTGCGTACTGTACGCTTCCTTCGAGGCATTCCGCAGCCAGCGCTGCGGCGCCCGTCGCGCAACCCATACGCGTATTGTTCAGCATCCACATGCAGAGCTGGTAGCCTTTGTTCTCTTTCCCGAGAAGGTTTTCCTTCGGAATCTTCGTATCTTCAAAGACAAGCTCGGAAGTCGGCGCAGGCCACATACCGACCTTCTTGTGGATCGGTATCCTCTCCACTCCCTCGGCTTCGTTGAAGTCTACTATGAAGCATGAAATCCCCTTCGCGCCGGCGGTGGGGTCGGTTTTACAGAATACGAGCCCGATATCGGACGTATGCCCCCCGGAAATCCACATCTTTGAGCCGTTGAGGAGCCAGTGGTCGCCGCAGTCCTTGGCAGTCATCTTCATGCTGCCAACATCGGAGCCGGAGTTCGCTTCCGTAATCGAGAAGCTCCCGGCGTACTCGCCGCTGCAAAGGCCGGGGATATACTTTTGCTTTTGCTCTTCCGTACCGTGGTTAAGGATCGTCATAGCCGGGCCCCAGACGTTGCCGCTGATGCTAAGGCGCCATGATGTGTGCACCTTCGCGATCTCATAAAGCGCCGCCACGCCTTCCATCCAGCCAAGCCCGTTGCCCCCCAGCTCTTCAGGTATCGAAAAGCCCAGCAGCCCCAGCTCGCCCATCTGCGTGAGAATCTCACGGCGGTAATAATGGTTTTCTTCATCCTCCTCAATATGCGGAGCGATTTCCTTCTTTGCGAAGTCCCTTGCCATCTCGGCAATCATTTCCATTTCTTCAGTATACGCAAAATTCATTGATTAACCCCCCAAAATATTAGTGTTAAGTGAGCGTCAGCCGATGGTCATGATCTTCTGGCCGCTTTCCAGCGAGTCGCCTTTTGCGATATGCACTGCCGTGACAGTACCTTCGTTCTCAGCGACAATCTCGTTTTCCATCTTCATCGCTTCAAGAACCATCAGCACTTGATTCTTCTTGACCTGGTCGCCCTCCTTGACATTGACGGATACCACCGTTCCGGGAAGAGGCGCGAGAACTTCGAATGATGCCATTTCTAATTTCCTCCTAATTTTTTATTTATACTATTATTATTTGCTTCGATTTTCAAGGAATGTCTGTCCGACCTGCGGGAAAAGCGCGTATGTCAGCACATCTTCCTCGCATTTCGCCAGATCCCCGATCTCCTCCGCCAGCTTGTCGAACTCATTCGGGATTTGATCCGCAGGGCGGCAGGAGATGACCTCGGCGTCGCCGATGCACTTTCTCCGCACCTCCTCGTTGACGGGCGCGGGCAGCGTGCCATACTCGCCGCGCATCATCGCCTTGAACTCCTTCGTCACCATCTTGTAGCGCTCACCGACGACGACGTTCATGACGGCCTGCGAACCGACGATCTGGCTCGTAGGAGTTACGAGCGGCGGGTACCCGGCTTCCTCGCGGACACGCGGGACTTCCGCCAGCACTTCGTAATATTTCCCTTCCGCTTTCATCTCTTTCAACTGTGATATCAGGTTTGAAATCATCCCGCCCGGGACCTGATAGATAAGCGTGTTCGTATCGACCTGAAGCACGCGCGCGTCGCGGTGACCCTCCTCGGTGAGCTTGTCCGCGACCCCCCGGAAGTGCGCCGCCGCTTCGCTCAGTTTTTCAAGGCTCAGACCTGTAGCCCGCTCGTGCCCCTCCAGAGTTGCGACCAGCGACTCCGTCGTTGGTTGCGCAGTACCGTTTGCAAGCGGCGACAACGCGCAGTCGACTATGTCCACGCCTTCAAGCGTTGCCATCAGGTAGTCCATGTCGCCCGTACCCGCCGTGTTGTGCGTGTGCAGATGCAGCGGTACGCTCAGACGCTCTTTGAGCTTTCTGACAAGATTTGCGGTCTGAATCGGGAGCATGAGATTCGCCATGTCTTTAATGGCTATGATATCGGCGCCCATGTCCTCAAGCCGCATCGCAAGGTCGACCCAGTACTGCTCGTTGTGCACCGGGCTTATCGTATATGACATTGCCGGTTCGCATATCCCGCCGTAATCCTTGACGCTTTTCATCGCCTGCTGGAGGTTCCGCACGTCGTTTAGCGCGTCGAATATGCGCACCACATCGATACCGTTCTCGATGGATTTCTTGACGAACTTGTCCACTACGTCGTCGCCATAGTGGCGGTAACCAAGGATGTTCTGCCCCCGGAACAGCATCTGCAGGCGCGTGTTCGGCATCGCCGCGCGCAGTTGGCGCAGCCTCTCCCAGGGGTCTTCATTAAGGAAGCGGATACACGTGTCAAATGTGGCGCCGCCCCATACTTCAAGCGACCAGTACCCGATGCTGTCCAGGATCTTGCACGCGGGCAGCATGTCCTCGATGCGCATGCGAGTCGCCGCCTGCGACTGGTGCCCGTCGCGCAGGATCGTGTCGCATATGTTAAGTTTCTTTCCTTCTACCAATGGCTCGCCGGATCTTACTATTTTCCTGGATATATCTATCACCCCATTATTGATTGCAGTATAAAGGACGTCCGCTAAAAGTCAACTGTCGACTACCAACTATCAACTGTCAACTACCGACTGTCAACCGTTCAAGCTGTTCCATTCGCGGATAACGCGGGGAGTGAGCATCTGATGGAACGCGCAAATGGACGTCGGATTCTGGTACGCCGCCCCAACGAAGGCGCAGATGTATTTACGGAGCTCGATAAGGCTGACTATCTCGTCGACAAAGCCCTGCTTTGCGCACGCGCCCGGGCGCGAGTTGTCCGTGTAACTCTTTATCAGCGCGTTCATCTTGTCGATTACGGGCTGGATATCCTTCCCGGCGTCCTGATCCTTGACCAGCCTGCGCGCAAACATAGCCGCCGCAGCCGTTTCGCCGTGCATGACATAAATCTCCGTCGCCGCGGTGCCGAGGCTGAACACATTCGTGTCGGTGCCCTGGGGGCCTCCCATTACATAGTGCGCCGCTGCGGTGCCTTTTCGGAGCGTAATCTCCATCTGCGGGATCTTTGCATCCTGGACGCTGAAAATGAGGGACTGCCCCAAGCCCAGAAGCTCGGCGCGCTCCGCGATATCGTCCACGTCGATGCCCGATGTATCCTGTATCCACACCAACGGGATACGGTCGCGGGCGCAAAGCATGACGAACTCATTCATCTTCGTCAGCCCCTGGCGGTAGAGTTTGCCGCCGACGCCGAAGGTGCCCTCCGGCCTGTACTCGGGATACTTCGGAAGCAGGCCCTGGGCGTTCGTTATCGTTGCGCAGAGGAGGCCGTTGACCTTTGCGATACCGCAAACGATCTCCGGGCCGTAACCCACCTTGTATTCCATGAACTCGCTGTTATCGAACAGGCAGGCCAGCACTTTGCGCACGTCATATGCGCGGCGCTGGTTTGCCGGGACATGCGTGTAGAGGTCTTCGGCGGGATATGCGGGATCTGCGGGGTCCGCGACCTGGAAGAACTTCTCATCGTAAGCTGGAACGCAGTCCATGTACTTCTTTATCGCCTCGAGGACGCCTTCCTCACCGGAGTAGACTTCGCGGAAGAAGCCGGTTTCGTTGAAGTGGGTGGACACCGCGCCCGGCGGATCCTCCCTCTTTGCGTTCTTCGTGGCGTCGATCAGCGTCTGCGCCGTCTCCGTATCGACATACCCCTTCGGGTTCATACCGCCGACGATACCGGCGCCGCCAACGGCCATATTGGCCTTCTCGTGCGCAAGCAGGATCGTCGGGCTGATCGCGTGGTAACCGCCGCCCGCGGGGTTCGTGCCATAGATCCCGACAATGATCGGCACGCCGATCTGCATCAGATCCGAGGCGCGGTAGAATGGCGTTCCGCCGGTAATGCGCCCGGCATAGACCTTTTCCTGCTCGTCCAGCTTGACGCCGCTGCAGTTGAGTACGTATACAAGCGGAATATGGAGCTGTTTCGCCATGTCAGTCGCCCGCGTGAGCTTGAGCGCCTGGCCACCGACCCATGCGCCGGCCAGTTTCTTGTTGTCCGAAGCGATGACCACAGCCCATTTGCCGCGAATCTTGCCTAGACCTGTGATGACGCCGGTGCTGCCATCAGGGTTTTCCATCGTGTTGAGCAAGCTGTTCAAGGGGCACCAGGTACCCTTGTCGATCAGCATGTCGAGCCGCTGCAGGGCGGTCATCTGCCCGTCAGCGTTGAGCGACTCGTCGCTCCTGCCGGAAGCCAGTACAGCCTCCGCCTCTTTTTGGATGTCCTCTTCGATCTTCTTCAGTTCCGCCATGTTCTCCTCGTTGGGAGCGTCGACAGTGCTGCCAATCGCTGGCATGTTTTGGAAATAACCTGGCATCGAGTATCCGAATGAACTCATGCTATCCCTCCTATTTATTATAATTTTTTGGTCTACAATGTTAAACACGCGTCACTGTACACTGTGAACTGTACACTGTGCGTTGTTGTCCTTATCCCCAAAGGCACTCCTTGAGCTTCAGGAACATCTCGTCCCTGCGCTGAATCGCTTCCTTGTCTTTCCCGTTCGAGTAATCGTAGTAGCCCTTCTGGCTTTTAACGCCGTACGCCCCTGCGTTGAAGAGGTCTGCAAGCATCGGGTTTACGTCCTTGCGGTCGCTGAGGTCCGCGAACAGGTAGCTCGCAATGTTGTAGAAAGTATCGAGCCCGCCCAGGTCCGCCGTCTCAAACGGCCCGATGGCGGCATAACGCATGCCCAGCCCGTATTTGAAAGCGTTGTCCACATCCTCTGCGCTGGCGATGCCGCTTTCCACTATATACATGGCCTCCCTGAGGATGGCGAACTGCAGGCGGTTGAGCGCGAAACCCGGCGCGTCCTTGACCTTGATGGGCTTCTTGCCCACGGCAAGGGCATTGGCATAGACGGCGTTGACCGTCGCGTCGCTCGTCTTTTCAGCCTGGATAACCTCGACCAGCGGCACGATATGCGGCGGGTTCACCCAGTGCATCCCGCAAAACCGTTCCGGGTGCACTACCACTTTTGCCATCTCCGTCAGCGAAAGCCCGCTTGTATTACTGGTGAGTATAGCCTCTTTCGGCGCGAGTGCGGACGCTTCCGCCCAAAACTCGTGTTTGATGTCCATGCGCTCGAAGATGCACTCGACGGAGTAGTCCGCCTCCTTGTAGCAGTCCATGCTTGGCGCGTATTTGATACGCTCGATGAGCGCCTTTGACTGATCGGCAGTCAGCTTGCCTTCCGCTACCGCAGTCTCCTGGTTGATAGCAATGAGTTCCTTGCCCTTCTTCAACCCTTCGGGGAACTTGTCGTATATGGTCACACCGTAACCATACTCAGCGTAAATCTGCGCCATGGAAGCGCCCATCACGCCCGCCCCCGCAATCACGATCCTGTCTTTTGCCATGTCCATTCCTCCAAAAATAATATATTATATTCCCATTTTCTCTGGTCTGAAAATACGCTCGTCCATCAGCTTGTAATCGCCAATAATCGGTTTGAATTCCATCTGTTGCAGAATATCCTTTTCCAAATCGACGCCTGGCGCGATCTCTATCAGCTCGACGCCTTGCGGGGTCAGTGTAAATACCGCGCGCTCGGTTACGTAGAGGACTTTCTGCCCGGTCTCCTGCGCGTACTTGCCACTGAACGTGATCTGCTCGACCTGCTTGACGAACTTCTTCGACCTGCCCTCCTGCTTGATAATGAGCTTGCCGTCTTCAACGCCGATATCCAAGCCGCCTGCCGTGAAGTTGCCGCAGAAAATAACTGTCTTCGTGTTCTGGGAAATATTGATGAACCCGCCGCACCCCGCTATCTTGGGGCCAAACTTGCTGACATTCAGGTTCCCGTCGCCATCCATCTGCGCGAGCCCGAGGAATGCTACATCCAACCCGCCTCCGTCATAAAAGTCGAACTGGCTGGGCTGCTCCAGCACGCAGTCCGGATTCGTTGTGACGCCGAAGTCTGTACCGCCCGCCGGGATCCCGCCATTGGTCCCCGCCTCGGTCGTGAGCACCATGCCTTCGAGGCCTTCCTCAGCGGCAATCGCGGCCACCCCTTCGGGCATCCCGATACCTAGGTTCGTTATGGCGTTAGGTATAAGCTCCATCGCGGCCCTGCGAACTACAATCTTGCGCTCATCCAGATTAAGCGGCTTGAGCGAGCTAACAGGCACGCGCACCTCTCCGCTGTATGCCGGGTTGTAGTAGCTGCCAAATGTCTGCATATGATTCTCCGGTTTGGCGACCACGAGCGCGTCGACATATATGCCGGGAAGCCTGACGAGCCTGGAGTTCAGCGTCGGGTAATCGACTATCTTCTCGACCTGCACGATAACTTTGCCGCCGCTGTTCCTTGCAGCCTGTGCAATCGCAATCGCATCCGCGAACACGCCCTCATGCTCGAACGTGCAGTTGCCATTGGTATCCGCGTATGTTGCGCGGATCATCCCTATGTTTATCGGGATGGATTTATACAGGAGCTTCTCTTTGCCCTCGATCTCTATGAGCTTTATCAGGTCCTCCGCGTCCCTGGTCATCTGGTTGAGCTTCCCGCCCTCGTTGCGCGGGTCGACAAAGGTCTTGAGCCCCACGTGCGTTATCACGCCGGGCTTACCTGACGCTATATCCCTGAACAGGTGGGATATGACGCCCTGCGGCAGGTTGTAAGCAAGGCATTTATTTTCGAGCGCGAGCTTCTGGAGCCTCGGCACAAGGGCCCAGTGCCCGCCGATAATCCTGCCTACCAGCCCCTCTTCGCCCAGGTGGTTGAGGCCCCTGTCTTTGCCGTCGCCCTGCCCGGCGGCGTACATAATCGTAATATTCTTCGGATGCCCTGTGGCAAGGAACTCCTCCCCGATAGTCAGCGATATCTCCTCGGGGTGCGCAGCCCCGACGAAGCCTCCGGACCCGATAGTGTCGCCGTCTTTGATGAACTCCCTTACGGCTTCCACCGCCGTCATTATTCTTACCATTTGTCAGCTTTCCTTTCTATATCTATCTTACTTATCATTTAAACCTCTTCACCGGGTTTATGTGCGAGAACCTATTACATGATTGGCTCTCCAGAGCGATATTGCGCTTGTGCAACCGCTTTAGATGTTCCGACTTCATAATCAATCATACCCAGCTTTTTCCAAATACACGCACCAATCATCATTAACCTTCTCCGCGTAATAATACTTTAAGTATGAATCTCCATCTTGAAGCTCGAACTCCATTGACGGGCTTACGATATAGATTGTCGCCCTTTCGTAATAATAATAACTCATGGATACACGTTCCTCAGATATCTGAATTATCATCGGGCTTTCATCGGGCATCACTTCTAATAGTTTGTCCTCGATGCGCTGCTTTTCGTATGCGGTAAGTATATCACAATCACTTACCATCTCTATGGGGCGTGGGTTAGAAGAACTTGCTCCTAGTCTTACATATATGTCTAGGTTTTCCTTTTGGATCGTCATTTTATAGCCGCCAATTATACTAGTTTCGCTATCACCATAACCGCTTTGCATATGCTCATTATATGACCTAATCCTTATCTGGATATCAAGCAGCATATCCAGAAACTCCTTATTACTATCGACGAAACTAATAGCTTCTGATATTTGATTCCTTGCTGTCTCGACTTGCCAAGAATCAGGCACGCAGCTATAACAGCCATAGGAGAAAAACAGTGAGCCTAAAATCCCAGAGAAGAGTATAATAATCGTTTTACTAATTTTCTTATTCTTTTCCATTAATCGCACTAAAACCTCTGGATTATAGTAAGCTCTGTGACTATCGGACAACGTGCTAATATGGAACAGACTGTAAAACGTCAATGCACGGCGGTATTTAGTAAGGACTCAATAATTCAAAATCCGTAATTTTCTTTCTATACTTATCTCAGGCCGAGGTGGTTGGCTATGACCATTCTCTGGACTTCGCTCGTCCCCTCGTATATCTCCGTAATCTTCGCGTCGCGCATAAAGCGCTCGAACGGGTACTCGCGTATATACCCGTACCCCCCTGCCAGTTGCAGGCAGTGGCGGGTGACGTCGGTTGCCGTCTCGGAGGCGAACAACTTGGCCTGCGCCGCCAGATGCGAGTAGGGCTCCCTGTCCTGCAAAGCCTGCGCCGCGCGGCAGATCAGCAGGCGCGCCGCTTCGATCCGCGTCACCATATCCGCGAGCTTGAACTGGGTGTTCTGGAAGCGGCCGATCGGCTGCCCGAACTGCTCGCGCTGCATGACATATTTTGTGCATTCCTCAATCGCGCTCTCAGCGATGCCAAGCGCCTGCGCGCCGATGCCTATGCGCCCGCTGTCGAATGTGATTAGCCCCTGCTTGAACCCGTTGCCCTGCACGCCTAGCAGGTTCTCCTTCGGGACGACCATATCCTCAAAAATGAGCTCGCAGGTCGAGGATGCGCGTATTCCCATCTTCTTCTCATGCGTGCCGACCTTGAACCCGGGGAAGCTGTTCTCAATGATGAACATCGACATCCCTTTGTAGCCGATGTCTTTTGCGGTCATGGCGGTAATGACAAGGGTCTCCGCGACCCCGCCGTTTGTTATGAATATCTTGTTCCCGTTAATCAGCCAGTGGTCGCCTTTATCCTCTGCAAAGGTCTTCTGGTTCGCGCCATCCGTCCCTGCGCTTGGCTCCGTGAACCCGAAGGCCCCGATTTTCTCCCCCTTGACAAGGGGCGGCAGGTACTTCATCTTCTGCTCGGTCGTTCCAAACCGGAATATCGGCCCGCAGCAAAGGCTGCAGTGCGCCGACACCGTGATGCTCGTGCTCGCGCAGTGCCTGGCGATTTCCGCGACGGCGGCCACGTATGTGACGTAGCTGAGGCCGGATCCGCCGTACTTCTCGGGGTACGAGAGCCCCATGATTCCCATCTCACCGAGCTTTTTTATTATCTCGGCAGGGAACATCTCCTCTTCGTCGAGTTTTGCCGCGACTGGCTGCACTTCTTTAAGGCAGAATTCGCGCACCATATCGATTACGTCCTGGTCTTCAGGCGGGTGTTTAAAATCCATTATATCGTCCATCCCTTCATATATTTCAGACACTTTGTCGTATGTTTGGTAATCAGTGGTTTGCTTTAGGGCAAAACTCCTAGTTTATGATAATGTAGGAATTGGCTGTTGTCAACAGCTAATCAAGGGGAAATGCATAGATAATCAATAGGGACAGAGTGAAATCCCGGCTACCCGTGAACTGCATTATATCGCGGTGGGGCGCGGGAGGTCCGCTTCTATCGCCTTGAGCAGGCTGCTTGTCGTAGCGAGGGCGTCGAACATCGTCGTTTCGTCGATTACCTGTAGCTTGGCTTTCTTATCCGGGAACCCGAACCCGTCCACGTACAAAATCGGAGGCTCTTCGCTCTGGTCGGCCTTCGCCCTCGGGTAGAGCTCGCGTATGAACCCGGCGGGCGCCGAGCCTTCCAGCACCTCCGCGATCTTCTGCGCGATGTCGCATGTCCGGAACTCCATCGGCGGTTCGATAGCCTTTCTGCAAAACTTCACGCGGCGCTCCGTGTTCACATACGTCCCGTCGACCTCGGCGTAGGTGGCCAGAGGGAATACCACGTCGGCTTGCATCGCCGTTTTTGTCAGGTGCGTATCCTGCACCATCAGGAACTTCAACCCCTCGGGCAGCGTTTCCGGGTCTTCCCCGAAAATCATCAGCCCCCTCGCCCCTTCGGCGGCAATCGACGTCCTTGTGATATTATATTCGGCGAGGATTTGCGAACCGGACATCTGGCGGAGCATGTATATCCCGTCCCTTGGGCTGCCCACGTGCCCCGAAACGACCGCAAGGTTGGCGATCTCCGTCGCGGCGGACGTGGTCAGGTCGTTGAGCGAGAACATTATCATGGCTTTTTTCACGGACATATAGTCTTTCGCGAACTCCTTCGCGTCGGCGCCAACCGTGAAAGCCGCCAATGATTCTGTCAGCTTTTCGAACCCGTCGGCGTTTTGCGGGTTGCATCCCGTGTCTATAAGTTGCTTGACGACCTGCTTAATGAATGATGTGGAGTTGGAAGTCTTTATTACCTTGCATTGCAGGTTGTACTCCTCATCATCGTTCGTCACGACCGTGACCTGGGTCCCTTTTTTCACCGCGTGCAGCAGCTTTGAGAGGATGACGGGGTTCCTGAGCATCGACGATCCGAAAACAAAAATCCCGTTGGCGCCCAGGACCTCGTCGAGCCTGTTAGGTGAGCTGTCGGACCCGAGCACCTGCGTCAGTCCGTCCACGCGGTTATTGAAGCTGAAAAGCACCGAGCCAATGAACTTCGCGAGGTTGATAATCGCCCCGGCGTCCTCTATGCAGTATGAGTGCCCGATCGCTACCGCGGTTTTTTCACCGAACAGCTTCAGGCTTTCCATCTTCTTCGCGGAGAAAATGAACGCCTCCTGCCATGTCACTGGCGTCAACTCGCCTTTTTTACGGAGCAGCGGGGTCGTCAGGCGCCCTTCCTTCTGTATGTAGTTTACCCCGAACCGCCCGCGACCGCACATAAGCCCTTCGTACTTGCCGTACTTGCCGGAGCTTCGGTCGGGGGTCGTTTTCATAAGCAGCCCGCCGTACGATTCGACGCGCGTGGAGCATCCTACCGCGCACATCCCGCAGACTGAAAACGTCTTCTTTGTGTCGAGCGGCACAGGCTTGGCTATACCCGATTTCTCCTGCAGCGCGCCCGTGGGGCATACTGTCACGCACTGCCCGCATGATATGCACGACGTTTTGATGAGGTCGTCCTCGAACGCCGGCTTGACAATCGTGTCAAACCCCCTGTGTACGAACCCCAGCGCCGCGGCGCCTACTATCTCCGAACAGATACGCGCACATTGCCCGCATAGGATGCATTTGTTCGAATCGCGCATTATGAACGGGTGTTTATCTTCGACCTCGAAATTCGGTACGCTCTCCCTGAACCTGTCCGGTTCCACATTATGCCTGTCGGCCAGCGATATCAGCTTGCACTCGAAATAATCCTGGCACCCGCACTCGAGGCAGCGCGACGCTTCTTTCTTTGCCTCGTCAGCTTCGAGCGTTTCGGTCACTTCCAGGAAGCTGCCTGTACGTTCATCGATCCCAATATTGTAGGCCAGGGCACGGGGCTCCTTCTTTATATCGGCGAAATCCCCGGGCGTCATATCCTCGCGGACTACCCTGTAAGGCACAATATGGCTTACGTCGGCGCCTGTGATGTATTTGTCTATCGCGACGGCTGCTTTCCTCGCGTCCCCGATAGCCTGTATCGCTATAGCAGCGCTGTCGTTGATGCAGTCCCCGAGCGCGAAGACCCCCTTCTCACTCGTAGTGAATACCTGCTCGTCCGCCACAATCGTGTTGCCCTGGGTCAGCCCGATGCCCGCAAAGCTCTTCTGGTCTATCCCCTGCCCGAGGGCCGTTACCACCGTATCGACCTCAAGCGTCTCTTCCTCATCTGTTGGTTCAGGCCTGCGCCTCCCCGACTCATCGGGTTCGCCCAGCTTCATTTTCTGCAGACGGAGTACCGCCGCCCTTCCGTCTTTCTCGATTACCTCAATCGGGGTGACGAGGTACTTGAATATGACGCCCTCCTCCTCGGCCTCCCGGATCTCGACCTCGTGGGCCGGCATCTCCGCCCTGGTACGCCTGTAGATGATATATACTTTCTCGCCCCCGAGCCTGACGGCCGTGCGGCAGACGTCCATCGCCGTGTTGCCCCCGCCGACCACGGCAACGGTCCTCCCGATTGAAAGCGGCTCGTTTGCGAAGACTTTTTTCAGGAACTCTATGCCGCCGTAAACCCCGGGCAAGTCCCTCCCCGGCACGGGCAGTGGCACGCTCTTCCACGCACCGACCGCGATGACCACCGCGTCGTGCTGGTCGCGTATGCTTTCAAAAGATCTGTCGACGCCGATCCTGGTGTTGTTCCTGTAACCGACCCCCATTTTCTCGATAAGGCCGCATTCCTTCTCGACGAGCACCTTCGGCAACCTGTACTCCGGTATGCCGTAGCGCAGCATCCCGCCCATTTTCGGCATCGCCTCGAACACCATGACGCTGTGCCCCATCTGTTTGAGGTAGTACGCGCATGACAAGCCGCCGGGGCCTCCCCCTATAATACCGACGTTTTTGCCGGTCGGCGGCGCGATATATGGCAGATAGGGCTCGGGCTTATCCAAATCCAGGTCCGCCGCGAACCTCTTTATCTCCATTATCGAGACCGGGTCGTCCACCAGCTTTCGGCGGCAAGCTTCCTCGCAGGGGTGCGGGCAGACCCTCCCTATCGACGCGGCAAACGGGATCGTCTTCTTTATCAGTTTGAGCGCTTCTTCCTCCTCGCCGTTTGCTATCAGCCCGATATACCCCTGGCAGTCTGTGTGCGCCGGGCAGGCCATCGTGCATGGTGCGCGGCAGTCCCCGTAATGCTGGGACAGCAAAAGCTCGAGATTCACTTTGCGGACCATCCGGACCCTCCTGGTATCCGTCCTGACCACCATGCCGTCAACTATGTCGGTGGCGCAGGAGCGCTGGAGCTTCGGCGAACCTTCGGTCTCGACCACGCACATGCCGCATGCGCCGTACGTCTCAAGCCGAGGCTCGTGGCAGAACGCCGGTATATCGATACCGTTTTCGAGGGCAATGTCCAGGATCGTCTGCCCTTTATACCCGGAAAACTCCCTGCCATTTATATTCAGCCTGATTTCTTCTATCATCCGATCCTCCTGTACGCGGGGCCCCTGCCCGCACCCAACCTTAGCATAGAGTTTGCTATACTACTCGACCGATATAGCGTCGAACTTGCACGCGGACAGGCACTTGCCGCACCCAACGCACTTTGAGTTGTCGATCGTGTGCTGCTTCTTGACCTCCCCGGTTATGGCGCCGGCCGGACATTTCTTCACGCATAAGGCGCACCGCTTGCATTTTTCTTCGATAATCGTGAACGTGAGCAGCGCGCGGCATCTTTTAGCGGTGCATTTTTTACGGTAAATATGGTCTTCATACTCGTTCCGGAAATACTTCAGCGTCGTCAGGACGGGGTTCGGCGCTGTCTGGCCGAGCGCGCACATCGACCCATCCCTCACCTTCTCCGAAAGCTCGGTCAGCAGCTCGATATCCCCGTCGCGCCCGTCCCCACCGACAATCCTTTTCAATATCTCGAGCATCCTCGTGGTGCCTATGCGGCAGAGGTTGCATTTCCCGCAGGATTCCTTTTTCGTGAAATCGAGGAAGAACCTGGCCATGTCGACCATGCAGGTCGTGTCGTCCATAACGACCATGCCCCCCGACCCGACTATCGCCCCGGTGGCCGGGATGTCCTCGTATGTGACAGGGGTATCCACAAGGGACGCCGGTATGCACCCCCCGGAAGGCCCGCCGATCTGGACTGCTTTGAACTCCCTGCCGTTTTTGATCCCGCCGCCGATCTCGTATATCAGCTCGCGCAGCGTCAGCCCCATCGGGATCTCGACGAGGCCGCCTTTCCTTATCTTCCCGGTGAGGGCAAAGACCTTCGTCCCGCTCGACAACTTCGTCCCCATCGCCGAGAACGCGGCGCCGCCATGCGACATGATCCACGGTACATTGGCGAACGTCTCGACATTATTGATGTTTGTCGGCCTTTTCCAGTAGCCGCGCTCTGCGGGGAACGGGGGCTTCAGGCGGGGCATCCCGCGCTCGCCCTCCAGCGACGCGATCAGCGCCGTCTCCTCGCCGCAGACAAACGCGCCCGCGCCGGCCTTTATACGTACATCAAAGCAGAAATCCGTGCCAAACAGGTTCTTCCCGAGAAAGCCGTGCGCCCTCGCCTGTTCAATCGCGATGCTCAGGCGCGTTATCGCCAGCGGGTACTCGGCGCGGACATATACTATCCCTTCTGTAGCCCCCATCGCGTACCCGCCGATCAGCATCCCCTCCAGGACAGAGTGCGGGTCGCCTTCCAGGATCGAGCGGTCCATAAACGCGCCGGGGTCCCCTTCGTCTGCGTTGCACACCATGTATTTTACCGGGCCCGAGGCGCTTCTTGCCGCATTCCATTTGTACCAGGTCGGGAAACCGGCGCCGCCGCGCCCCCGCAGGCCGGATTCTTTCAATATGTCGATGACGCCGGTCCCGCTTATTGTGGAGACGCATTTCCTCGCGGCGCCATACCCTCCGTCCGATATGTATTCGTTTATATCCTCCGGGTTTATCACGCCGCAGTTGCGCAGGGCAATCTTCGTTTGCCTCCCGAGCATCAAAACGTCCTCCTCCGGCATGAGCAGCCCCTCGATGGGAGTGGAGCCGATGACATGCTTTTGAACGATCTCCGCTGCGGTCTCCGCGTTGACTTTCACATACGTATATTTCTTGCCGCTGCCATGGACCACTTCCACAATTGGCTCAAGGTAGCATGCGCCAATGCAGCCCGTGCCAATAAGCCGGGCGTCGACGCCGCTCGTTCTGAGCGCGGCTTCGAGTGCGTCGTAAACCTTCTGGGCGCCGGCCGCATTTCCGCAGCTCCCCTGCCCTACAAGAATCCTCATACCGACCTCCAGCCCGGCAACGCCGGTTTATCTCTGTAGCTGTTTATATGCATATAGGCTTTCCGGTAATGTGATGCGAGGTGTGGTGGAAACCATACCAAACATCCTTTCCTACCGGCAGCGAGCTGCAACCGGACGTCATGCTACTACCTCTTGCGCCCGCGCCCGCAGCTCCGCCAGGACGTCCTTCACCTTGTCGCCGTCTAGCGACCCGTACGTTTCGCCATTTATCATCATCACGGGCGAAAGGCTGCAGCAGCCGATGCAGGCGACGTTGTTGAGCGTGAACAAGCCGTCCTCCGTCGTCTCGCCATCCGCGAGACCAAGCTCCTCGAAGATCGCCTCTTCTATGTCTTTTGCCCCGTTTACGTGGCACGCCGTCCCCATGCAGAGCAGTATCAGGTATTTGCCAATCGGCTTTAGCCGGAACTGTGTGTAGAAAGTCGCCACGCCGTAAATCTTCGAGTTCTTCAGTTTCATCGCGCGCGCAATGTGCTCGATGACTTCGCGCGGCAGGTACCCGTAGATATCCTGCGCTTTTTGCAGGATGGTTATGAGGTTCCCTTCGATTTGCCCGTACTCTTCAAGGGCTTTATCCAGCTCGGTGTGGTCGTATTGCATCGTCCCCGCGCACCCTTCTTTGCATCCCATTTCGCTGTTAGCCCTCCCCGCAATTTATTAATTGATGTATAGAGCCGTTTGTATATATTATCACGCAACAGTTTTGACTTCAAGTGATAAAATCCCACAGATTTTGGTAATCGTCAGCTAACGATATGATTCAATCCGTATTATTTTTGAGAGACACACTGGTTTTATTGAATCAAACTGTGGTAAACTCTTTCTTGAAGCAACGGTTTACTATTGCATCGACAATTACGATTATGACAATGACACCATGATGCTTCTCGACTACTTAAGTTGTATTGATAAGTTAAACCGCAAGGAGTACTAATCTGCGCATTTTTAGGGGCTGTCGCATAATGCAACAGCCCCTTTTCCGTGTTTCTAATTGCGTATCCGTTAAGTGTAGTACTTGCTATACTTTCTCCCAGATGGTCGCGACGCCCATGCCGCCGCCAATGCAGAGCGTTGCCAGGCCGAGCTTGGACCCGCGCTTGATCATTTCGTGGATCAGCGTGACGATAATCCTCGTCCCGGAGGCGCCGATTGGATGCCCGAGCGCGAGCGCGCCGCCGTTTACGTTGACTTTTGCCATATCGAAGCCGAGTTCGCGGGCGACTGAGATGGACTGCGCCGCAAACGCCTCGTTCGCCTCGATCAGGTCGATGTCGTCAAGCTTCAGGTTTGCCCTCTCGAGAGCCTGCTTCGTCGCCGGGACGGGGCCAATGCCCATTATCGACGGCTCGACGCCGCCCTGGCCCCAGGATACGAGCTTCGCCAACGGCTTGAGGTTGAACTTCTTGACAGCGTCGCCGGAAGCGATGATCGCCGCAGCCGCGCCGTCGTTGATACCGGATGAGTTGCCCGCGGTGACACGCCCGCCGTCCGGTTTGAACGCAGGCCTGAGTTTCCCGAGGGTCTCCAGGCTCGACAGGTTCGGGAACTCGTCGACTTTAAAATCAACGGTGTCTTTTTTGACTTTCACGGGCACCGGCACGATCTCATCGTCGAACTTGCCGCCTGATATCGCCGCCGCTGCTTTCTCCTGCGAAGACTGCGCGAACTGGTCGAGCTCCTCGCGGGTGATGCCATACTTGTCGCAGAGGTTCTCCGCCGTGATGCCCATGTGGTATTTGTTGAAAATATCGGTGAGCCCGTCGAAGACCATAATATCGATGGCTTTCGTGTCGCCCATGCGTGCGCCGTACCGCGCGCCGGGTAAAGTATAAGGCACCGCCGACATATTCTCCGCGCCGCCTATCAGTACGACTTCCGCGTCGCCGGCGTTGATCGCGCGCGCCGCTTCGATGACCGTCTTCATCCCGGAACCGCAGACCATGTTGACCGTGTAGGCCGGGACTTCCACCGGGATGCCCGCTCCGATTGCTGCCTGCCTCGCGATGTTTTGCCCAAGCCCCGCCGTCAGCACGCCGCCAAACATGACCTCGTCGATGTCGCCGGCATTGATGCCCGCGCGCTCCACCGCCGCTTTCGCCACTATGGCGCCGAGCTGCGGCGAGGATGTGTCTTTCAGCGATCCGCCAAAGCTGCCGATTGCCGTGCGGCAGCAACTAACTAGGTATATGTCTTTCATATTTGACCCCCATGTATTAAAATAGTATGGCAAATATATCGCACATGCTGATAAATGTCAACAAGGCTTGGCTGATATTTTCCATAAAAACTGAGGGCCTGCTACACTTCATGGGTAGCAAGTGACACCAAGTATTGTTCAAGTCCCCGTTTTTGGGGACTTGAACTTGTAATGGCTGCGCTATGATGGTATTATGTCTGCGGGTACTGACACAGGACATACATTTAGATGAGATGGTGGATACAGTGCAGAAAACAAAAATACTCATTTCCGCCTCAAAGGACTGGCTTGCACCCGATGTTACGGAGATCGAACTCTTCATCAGGCGCTTGAATGACTGCTACCTGGACAGGGGCCACTACTTCTCGCTTGTGGTCGACGATAGTGAAGGAAGCGAAGGTCAGACCGCCAGGGCAAGTGGCGCGCCCCCCTATGAAAAAGCTGCCGGGGGCGACGGGGACCGGAGCGACGACGACGCCTGGGCAAAGCAACTGACCGATTGCGCGCTTGCGATTTTTTTGACCGATGTGAATATGTCTTCCAAGGCGTATAAAGCCGCCGTCGACTGCTACGAAAAAAGCGGGTCGCCCAAGATATCGGTGTACGAAAGGGCCACTGCGGAGTTGGCCTCGAATGCCCGCCAATACTCGCATATAGACACGCTGAAGCTGGAAGTCCTTATGCAGATAAGGCAGCTTGGCCTTGAGGGCGTGCACATACAACTGCGGGACGGCAAGGCTTGGCAGGGGGATGAGGCCCTGATGCCGCTGGACAACGTGGAGGCGGTCTCGGGTTATGAGAACCTGCAGAACCTCAAGCAGAGGCACGAGGAACTGGAGCGGGCCTTCTATGCGGCGAAAGCGCTCTATGCCGAGCGCCCGGACGACGGGGAGACTTACGAAGCGTTCGTGGAGGCGTCCAGGCGACGCAGCGAGGCGGTGCAGGAGATACATGGCATTGAGGCGCAGCTCTACAACATAATGGAGGGGATGTACGAGCAGACGTCCAATGGGAAGCTGACTACCCGGCAGGCCGAGGGGTACCGGCTAATCGAGCGCGGGCTGCTGAGCGAAGCCCGGGATGTGCTGGATTTCTACTCGATAATGAGCGACAGCAGGCGAAACGAGGAAACGGCGGAGCAGGCGTCGAAACGGGCTCAGGATTTCGTAAACGAGTTGATGCAGCTCAAGGACGTCAATGCGGCCCTGCAGGACTGGGAAGGCGTGGATGAATGCTTCAAAGAGGCGGTGCGCCTCGAAGAGAAGCACGATCTTCCGAGGAATGCGGCGTATGAGTATACAAGGCATTTGCGAAGTAATTTCAAGTACATCGAGGCCCTTGAGCAAGGCGAGAAACTGCTGCACCACTATGAAAGTAAAGAGTCCGGCTCACCCGACAGGGATAGAGCGCGGATATACTCATTGCTCGGCGGGTTATATGCGGAACTGGCTCGCATGGAGGAAGCGGAGTCAGCGATCAAAGCCGGGCTAAAGCTGCTCCAGGCTACGACAGACAGCGACCGGGACTACATCGACAGAGCTATGGGCGTAATGTATCACAACCTCGGACTTCTATACGACAAATGTACGCGAAATGAGGAAGCTTCGGAGTCATATGAAGCCGCGCTGGGCATTCGGGTTGGCCTGGCTGCCGGCAACTCAGTCGAGGATGAAGAGTATCTGGCGACAACATACCTAAACCTCGGCAGCCTCAATAATACTATGGGGAAATATGAGGCGGCCATCGAGTACTCACAGAAAGCGCTGAGCATGCTGACCAAGCTTGCCGTGAGCAAACCCGACCCCAACGAGATGTATCTGACACTGTGCATGTCCAACTTCTGCGATTCATATCTGGGGCTGAAACAGTATGACAAGGCCGAGGAGCAGCTCGGTTTCGCGCTCGCTACAACAAATATGCTTGCGGAGCAAAACCCTGACAAGTATGCGATTAACCTTGCGAGCAATTACCACGACTATGGCAACCTTTTCAAAGAGACGAAACGCTTCACGCAAGCAGAGGAAAAGTATGCCGATGCAATGAGAATTCTAGAGAGGCTCACCGGGCGCAGCCCGGAATACTTCGAGCCTATGATAGCTGTGTGCCGCTCCTCTTTTGGCGAACTTTACACCGAGACGCGACGCTTCGCCGAAGCCGAGGGCGAACTGCAGGCAGCAATAAGCCTGTTCGAGAAGTATGCGGGGTCAAACCCCGGTTGCGCCGACAAAGCCGGGAAGGCCCGGGAGCAGCTTAACGGACTGAAATCAAGGCAGCTTCGGGCGGAGGGGGCATTCTCGCACTTTTCTGACGAGGAGAAGGAGATCGCCCTGCTGCTGACGGAGGGGAAGTCCCGCAGCCAGATTATCCGCAAGCTCGACATAAGCGCCGTAGAGTACTCGCGCAGGGTCGGTTCGCTGCGCGAGAAAGTGTCCGGCGCGGCGCCCCCGGACCCGGTGGTAGACGCCGTCGTCCTTGAGTACAAGCTGACGCAGCGGGAGGCGGACATGATGCACTTCCTGAGGGACAGCGCAAGCACGGAGAGGATTGCCGCAGAGCTCTTCATAACCGAGGACACTGTGAGGAGTCATGTGTACAGCCTTCTCAAGAAGCTTGGCATGGAAAAACGCCAGGACGTCCCGGCGTGGCTGGATAGGTATGAGGGGTTGGGCAACCACCCCGATCTTTGAACCGTCCGTTTCCACACATTTCGTACGGTCCGGCCGGTGGTCGCCGGGGGGTTACCAAAGGGCAGCGAATATCAGCAAATGCCGGCGCGTTGAGTTTCTGTCAAAAATTCAACGCGCCTTTTGCGCTTTTGTTGAGAAAATGTCAGAAACTCAACGTGACATTGGGGTTGCGGGCGTTTATTATATAGTTACACAAACATGACGCTCCGCCCCGCGAACCGCGGGCTTGCGCGCTCAACAGCGAATGGTGGTGATAGCATAGTGATTGGCAGCAAAGTGTATTTCCAGCCTCGCGACTACATACTCGGCGCGATACACGACATAAAGGAAACACAGAAGGGCAGGGGGACTTCCTTTGATGTCGAAAAAGGCAAAATCAGTTTCGTAGTCGACCTGTACTCACAGGAGTGCGAATTCCTGTTTACAGTGGCGGACATCGGTAAAAACAGGTGCAAAGTCGATATCGGGATACTCGGCGACGTGAAGAACCGCGAGGAGAAGATTATACGCGAGTACACGTTCCTGGATTCGATGATAGCAGCCAACACCCAGATTGAGTTCATTAGTAGCGACAAGGGTACACACTGAATAGCCGGTGGTAACCCGGGAAAAACCTGAAAGTTTAGTATTTTGAAAGGAAATGAGTAATATGGCCAGATTTTGTACAAACTGCGGGGCGCAGTCGGCGGACACAGCTGCTTTCTGCGAGGTATGCGGGGCGGGTCTTTCGCAAGGCGCGCCGGCGCAGCAGAGTACACCGTACGCAGCGCCTCCGGTGGCGCCACCCCAATATGCGGCGCCGCAGTACGGCGGGGCGGGGCAGCAGCCCCAGGAGCAGCAGGCGGACCAACAGCCCGGGGTCCCGGGCGGGCAACAGACCCCGCAGCAGCCGTACCAGGCCCAGCAATACGGCGCGGGGTCGGACACGCAGCCCGGGGTCTGGGGCGGTCAGCAATACCCGCAGCAGACCGCGGGGGTGCAGTATGGCGAGGCCACCCCTCCGCCGCCGAAAAAGAAGAAGCGCAAACTCGTGTTAATAATAATACTAATAGTATGCGTAGCCGTCGCGGCGGCGATTACCGTAGGTGTGTTATTGGTGAGCGGCGTGATAGCAACGCTCGGGAGTACGGCGCAGCTTGACTACATCAAACTGGGCAACGACGAGGTGCCGACCGTGAAGTTCATACTCGGGGAGGAGCGGAACATGACGGGTATGAGCACGTCCATGTCGGGCAGCACTATAACGAAGACCTTCACATACAGCGTGGCGTCCAACCAGGACGAGGATATGTTCGACTACGCCCGCGCGCTTATGGACGAATATGGTTACTGCAACATTACCGCATACGACTTCTCCGGGAGGCGGGGGTCCGGCTTTGAGTTCGGTATTGAGTCCATGGATCCCGACTTCGTAATAATCGTACGCATCGACTACGATACGCACGGCTACACTATTACGATGACGCGAGCAAGGGGGACCCTGACTGTCTATGAGGGCAACGACGAAGGCAATGGGGAAGACAGCAACGAGGGCGGGGAACCCATCAACGAACCACCGTCGCCGCGCCCGCCGTCGCCGACTCCAACGACCCCCGAAGACCCGGGCGACGACCCCGGGGCAAGCTCTACTGTATTTCCCGGCAGCGGCGGCAGCATCGTGATTAACGGCGAGACCGCCTGCACACTCACCCCGGATCAAAGCGGCGTATGGGAGATCCGCACGTCGAACAGCGGCGACAGCGACCCATATATAGTGGTGCTTGACGGCAGGGGTAACTACGTCGGTGAGGACGATGACAACGGGGGCGGCTACGACGCCCTGTACTCGCCCTACCTCAATGCGGGCGAAGAGTACGCAATTATCGTGTACTTCTACGACAGGCCAACGACCACCACCACCCTTTCGGTGACGTTCCTTGGCGCAGGGGCCCCTCAACCGCCGCCGGTCCCGGGCCCTGCGGATGGCGGCTCCTTGACTGGACGGGGCGGCAGCACCCGGGTGGACGGCCCGACAAGCATACCGTTCTCTCCGGACACGACAGGAGTCTGGGTAATTTTCACATCAGATAACGGGAACAGCGACCCTATGCTGCAAATGCTTTACAGCTCGGGCACTGTCATGTCCGAGGACGACGATGGCTGGGGCGATTACAATGCGCTGATACGCGTGTTTATCTTCGCGGGCGACACATATTCAATTGAGGTCAGCTTCTACAGCGGCAGCGAGGGCAGAAACTGCACGCTCAATGTAATCCCCCCCGTTGAGATCCCCGGGGGAGGCGGCGACGTCCACATGGATCACGCCTCCGGATTCCTGTTCACGCCGTCCCAGTCGGGCTCCTGGGAGTTCCGCACGTCGAACAATGGGAGCTTCGACCCGAGGCTGGCAATTTATGAGGTCAATTCTGATGACTCGATCGACATGCTTGCCAACGACGACGACAGCGGGGACGGCGTCAATGCCATGGCGAGAGTGGAACTGGTCGCCGGGCATACATACCACATCCTCGTGCAGTTCCACGACGTCGGCTACGGCACGTGCACACTCAGCGTCAACAAGAGATAGGGAACAACCCGCGCGGCGGGTAGGGGAAATCTATGGGGACCCTGCAGCATCGCCGCTGCAGGGTCTCCTTTTGCGGAATGCACTCACAAAACCTGACCGGACCGTGTAATCTGTGGCCTGAATTGGTCACACTCCACACGGTCACTTGCGTCAGGCGTTGCAAATTGACCTATTTTTTTTGCCTTTCTGCCGTGAAGATGTTGCTTTTTTTTGATTTCATTAGTATTATGTTTTAACTACGGGTAACAGTTATTAATTGAAAAGGGGTTGTATTATTGGAACTGACTGCTAACAAGATGGTTATTGACTTTGTCAATGAAATGAAGAAACTGGCAAATCCCGATAAGGTCCTCTGGATCGACGGGGAAAATGCGCAGCTTGACGAACTGCGCGCGGAAGGCTGCTCGACAGGCGAGCTGATTAAGCTCAACGAAAAAGAGCTCCCCGGCAGCTATTACCACGGCTCGGCCCTGGACGACGTCGCCCGTGTCGAGGACAGGACGTACATATGCTGCAAAAGCAAAGATGACGCCGGCCCGAACAACAACTGGATGGACCCGGAGCAGGCGTACAAGATGGCGACCGATATCTTCCGCGACTCGATGAAAGGGCGCACGATGTACGTCATCCCGTTTTCGATGGGCCCCATCGACTCGCCGTTTGCCAAGGTCGGGATCGAAATCACGGATTCGATTTACGTCGTGATCAGCATGAACATCATGACCCGCATCGGGAAGCGCGTCCTGGACATGCTCGGGGATTCAAATGATTTCGTCCGAGGCATGCACAGCAAGTGCAACCTCGACGCCAAGAACCGCTATATCCTGCACTTCCCCGAAGATAACGCAATCTGGAGCATGAACTCCGGCTATGGGGGCAACGTGCTTCTGGGCAAGAAATGCTTCGCGCTGCGCATCGCATCGAACCAGGGCAGGCGCGAGGGCTGGCTGGCCGAGCATATGCTCATCCTGGGCATCGAGAACCCAAAAGGGGAGATCCACTACGTCGCCGCCGCGTTCCCCTCCGCCTGCGGCAAGACGAACCTTGCTATGATGGTGCCACCGGACGGGTACAAGGCGAAAGGCTATAAGGTCTGGACAGTCGGCGACGACATCGCGTGGCTGCGCATTGGCGCGGACGGACGCCTGTGGGCGTGCAACCCCGAGAGCGGCTTTTTCGGCGTCGCCCCCGGGACGAATATGAAATCTAACCCCAACGCGGTAGAAACGACCAAAAAGAACTCGATATTCACGAATGTCGTGCTAACCAAGGACAAAACAGTCTGGTGGGAAGGCCTCGACAAGAATCCCCCGCAAGGCGCGCTCAACTGGAAAGGCGAACCATGGGATCCGGCGTCAGGCGAACCGGGCGCCCATCCGAACTCCCGCTTCACCGCCCCTGCCCAGAACTGCCCCTGCATCGCGCCGAACTGGGAGGACCCGAAGGGCGTGCCACTTTCCGCGATGGTCTTTGGCGGCCGCCGCGCGAAGACCGCACCCCTGGTATATCAATCCCGCAACTGGCAGCACGGCGTTTTCGTGGGCGCGATAATGGCCTCTGAGACTACGGCCGCCCAGGCCGGGGCAGTCGGCGTCGTAAGGCGCGACCCCATGGCTATGCTCCCGTTCTGCGGGTATAACATGGGCGACTACTGGCAGCACTGGCTGGATATGGGCGACAAAATCAAAAAGCAGCCGAAAATCTTCAACGTAAACTGGTTCCGGCTCGATGACAACGGCAACTTCATATGGCCGGGCTATGGCGAGAACTTCCGCGTCATCGACTGGATCATCAAGCGCTGCAACGAAGAGATTGGCGCAAAGGACGCCGAGATCGGTTTCCTCCCGAACCCGGAGGATATCGATATCTCCGGCCTCGACTACGAGATATGCCCCGGAAAGAAGTTCGGCGTAAAAGATCTTGAGGGTATCCTCAAGGTCGAGGCGGGCTACTGGAAGGACGATGTGGCTTCGATCAAGGACTTTTTCGCACAGTTCGGGGACCGGCTGCCCAAGGTGCTGGCCGGGGAGCTTGCGGAGCTCGAGCGCAAGCTCGGGTAAGGCGCGTATTTAGTGAGCGGGGGCCCGGTGTTAACCGGGCCCCCGCTCTATTGGAAGGTTATGTAGGGCGTGTCGTGTCACATTGAGTAATCATGGGTTTGCGTTTCGTTACTTCGAGCGTTTTTTGACGTCCATGATCTTGAAACTGAGTCCGCCTGCCAGCATCATCGACAGCGAGAGTCCGAGGAGCGGGAAGAGCGAGTCTGTGCTGTCGTCGCCGGTCTGAGGCATGTCGCCCAGCGGTGGCAAGTCTTCTTCGAGCAGCAGTTCATCTTCTTCCTCGGGCGGTGGCGCTGCGAGCGGCGGCTCTGCCAATGGCGGCCCATCATCAAGGAGGTCCGTCGTACCGTCGTCGGGCTGGGCGCCTCCGATGTTGCCCGAACTGTACTCGTTGGTGATTGTCACGTTTGTCGTCCGGTTCAGGCTCACGCTGTGCGCGCCGTCACCCGTGACTCCGACGAACGTATAGTCCGCGATCCCGCTTGCGTTGGTCTCAGAAACCGTGTAGGTCCCTGCATTCAGGTTGCCAAACGTGGCCGTCCTGTTCGCGGCTGTGATCGTCCTGCTCTGGCTGTAGCCATTCGGGCCCGTCAGCGTAACCGTAGCGCTCCAGTTGGACGGGATGTTCGTGACGCCGGAGAACTGCTTCGTTACAACCAGGGTACCGTAATCCGGGTCGCCGGGACGATTGTTTCTGTACACTTCTACAGAAGCTGAATCATCGAAGTATACAGGATCCTTCTCATTCATTCCAAACCCGGTAACGCGCGCCTCATTAACCATAGTACCGGTTTCATTAAAACTGAGCGAGTAGGTTATAATGAAGGATTTTCCAACCTCAAAGGTTTCATAGACGCTTTCATCTATAATTTTATATAAATTGATTCTGTTTGCATCGGTTGCATCGAACTCATAATCCACACCTTCTGTGAGTTCCACTCCGTCGTAGACAACCTTGAGATTCTGCGCCGCGGAGAACCATGAGTCTGTGAAAAACACGCCATAGAGGTTCTCGTTGCCGGTATTTGTGGCTAGCAGGGTATAGTTCACCGTCGAGCCAACCAGGACCCTTTCGGCGCTAACCTTTTTTTCGAGCAGCACGCTTGGTTCGCTGTGGTGATTGATGAACTGTACAATGGCCCCGTCGTCCGCATTGTCCCCGCCTGTCTGGTTGTACCATACACCGTTCACGAAACTCAGGAATTGCTCCGGTATGTCGCAGTACCATCCCTCGCCGGGGTTCACTTCCACTATTTTAATCGTACCTGTGAAATTCCTGACCTCGAAACCGATAAAACTATCTTTATAATCCTCGAGGTCAACCGGGCACTGGCCAGCTCCATTATCACCCTCGGAAATCATGATGCTCACAGTGTCAAACTTGATATATTCTTCGCCGTAATAGTAGTACAGATCGAAGTAGAACGTACCCTCGCGGTCAGTTTCCTTTGTGATAGTGAAGTCCGGGATTATAGGCGTTACGAAAGTATTCTCGAACTCAAGCACTAGCTCAGGAGCGGATTCCGAGTTCCAGTAGTTTGGATCTATATCATCAACGCTATACTTCGTCACACTTGTGATTTTCCCGTACTCCACTACGAGAATGTAGTACGTATCGTCATAATCCATACCGACCGTGGTTCCTGCAATCTCCGCAACTTTGAGTATCACTTGTTCGATATTTATATATCTGTCAAGCTCTACAGTCACTTCACCCGCACCATTTATTGTAAGCGTGTATGCCGGGTCAACTGCTACGTCTTCTGCTACGTCTTCCCAGACTCCGAATGTGAATGTCTCATAGATATTCCCAATAAGCGTCTTTCCAATCTTGAAGCTTTCGGGAGGATCGACTTCAAACGGGTTGATCACAGATCTCGTTGTATCGCCGCGGACTTCGCCCCAGCGGTTCACAAAGATACGTACGCTGTTCGGAAGGTTCCACCCCGTATAGTCGTCGCCGAATGACTCAACGATCCTGAATTCAACCCACTGCCAGATACGGGCGCTATCGAACAAACCACTGCCAATCGTGAATGTCAGGCGGAGTTTCCCGAGGAGCTCCGGAGTCGCATCACCGTTGAAGATATCCATGATATCCTGCGCGGTGAGCACTATTTCCTGAGGGGCGCCAACCGGGGTGCCGTCTTGTCGTGTAAGCTGGAAGCGGAATGTGTACTCATAGCAACCAAGACTATGCTCATCGTCCCCGTGCTGGACTTCGCCGCATATTGCGACCATGTTGCAGTTCCCGTCACCGTGTACATGCTCCGGAGTCAAGCATTCAAGTTCACCCTTCTCGAGAATATAACAGTCATCATCATGCTCGTGATCTTCTTCGCAGTCTAGTACCGGCGCCCATGCGTAGCATTCGTCGTCGTGCGTATGCGTTGGAACGGTGCACTCCCAGCAATCTTCCCCGTGTACGTGACATACAAGCGCCGAGTTGTCATAGGCTTGATAATTGAACAGATCGGGGTCGCCGATGAAACTCTTGTCCAGGGTAATTGTCACGTTATTTGACTGCTGATTGTAGGTATTCCTAACTATGCGAGACCCTTCGTACTGCACTTCCCAAGCGCCGCTATTCGCGTTGGCTACTATGGTTGCGTAGTGGTACTGATTGGCAGGAATGTTTGAACTCCAATTCCCGTTGTATGTCTCAGTCAGGAAAAGCTGCTTGCCCAGCAAATCCAGGAAGCTCACGCCATCCGGAAGATTCCATACGAATGTCCCCTGCTTGACGTTCCTGACGCTCCCGGTGAAGAAGTCATTCTGGTTGAATGTCAGACTAGCTACATCAACTTTCGTATCATCTTTGTTTACGTAGTATAGCGTAAACACGAACTCGTATGTATCGGGATATGTCATATCCCTTTCTTTTTGAATCGTCTTTGTCAGATGTATATTAATGTCTCCGCTTTTGACGTAGTAGAGGTCTATGATGACGTCTTTGCCTTTTATTTGGCTGTCTGCCGAATCCCGTGCATCAGCGGGGGTTGTCATAATATTCCCCGAGTCGTCCGAGTGTACTCCGTAGAGGAACTCTGCGCCCCTGAATGTCCTCCAGACACGGTATGCTGCATTATAAGGATCATCATCCAATAGGTTCGTGAGAACAACTTCCGTACGCAGTTGCACACCGTTAATATAATGGTTTACCGTTACGGTGTAGTAGTCTTTATAGCTGTTGGTAAACACAGGATACTCAGCTAGAAGAGTCTGACCGTTATAGTAGGTGACTTCCCCTGCTTCTGTGATAACGACCGTGATTACAACATCACTGTATGTCCAGCGACCGTCCGGTTTATCTTGTTTCTCCTTAAGCGTAAGAGTAATTGATGATGCCCCATCCAGGAGTGTATTGAGTTCTGCGGCTGTGAACGCTATCGAGCCGGTTCCGGCAGCATCCAGCGTCCCGTATTTTACAAGCTCCTCACCATTATACAGCTCAAATGTAAAGGTGGGGTCAGCGCTAGGCGTTCCATCCAGTTCCAGCGCTTTTACAAAGTAAACCGTGGCGGGCTGTATCCTCTTGGGTACATGTACCGAAGGGACCTTAAAAACAGCAACCCAAGGGGTCGTATTAGGATTTGTGATATTGGTATAGGTCAACGTCGCCCCAACATTTGTGTCCCTAAGGCCATGCGGGCCTGTCCTGTTCTCACATGTTACCGGCGCTTCGACTCTGATGACGAGTTTGACAGACTGCTCTTTACCGATTGCCGGAAGGCCGGACCAGGTCACGGTCGTAGTACCGTCTGAATTCACAACCGTGGAAATAGAAGCGCCCGACGAAATCTTATTCCCGTCGAGGCCGTAGGCTTCCGCGCTTCTTACGGTAAACCCTGCGGGGATAATGTCTGTTATGACTGCGTTTGTGTCAATCGTTGGGTTGTCCATGGCTTTGCCGACTTGTTCGTAAATCTTTTGAACGCTGTCTGCCGAAGCATTGGTCTCGAATACGCCGCTGCTTCCGCCTGTCGCGATAGAGTTCAGGAAACCGGGGCTCGGTATGTCTGAAGCGCCGCCTGCTCCGTTACTTGCCGGCCTGATATCGCCGTTGCCGACGCTAACGCCGTAAATTATGACAGGATAATCAGTTCCTGAACCCTTTATAGCTGTAGCAGCCGCCACCGCACTTGCCGAGCTTGTGCTGGCCGAACCGTTGGATGCGTGGTTCTGATCAATCAGTTGAGCACGGGTATAGGTGGTGTTCGTCGTTAGTCTCCGCTGGGTCGAACCGTCGCTCATAAAAAGTATGACAAAAACCGGATCCTGTTCCTTTATGGACTGGTTTTCCATTGCAGCGTCGATATACTTGTATGCCGCAATCAGACCGGCTTCATGGTTTGTGCTGTTTCCGCCCGGTTGCTTTATGCTCCAAACGTTACTGGCGTTTTTGTCGCAATAACTTTTAATAACACTTTTTAAATCCGAAGCAGTATTTGTGAATCCTTGGTCTTGCGCCCCTGCCGTTCCAAACGACGCGAGGGCTATACGGTTGTCGGTGTGTGCACCCAGTAAATCGTCAATAAGTTTGTAGGATGCATCCTGGACCTGCTGCAGGCGGGTGTAGTCGTACAGCGGATTTGGATTGCTATTCCGGTTGTAGTCGTGTGCGGATGACGCACTTGAAGTCAAGCCCGTGTCTGCGGTAGTGCATGTAGTGCTTGACGTACGATATCCGAGAGCAGGCAGATCGCCCTGTCTCGTATTGCTGTTCGTGTGGATGTAGTTTCTCGTCATTGAGCCGGACAAATCAGTCACAATGACTGTGTAGACCGGACGCGGTGGCGGCTCGATTTTATTTCCTGTCACCTGAAGGGTAATGTCGAATACGTTATCGGTTCCCGAAACGTACTCAGCCCACTTTTCAAGTTCCGCGAATATGACCGGGTTTGCTCCGCTTTCTGCGTTGTACTCGATTCTGCCTTTATAATTTCCATAGGGCGAATCAGCTACTATGTCATGCTCATCTTCCGTCTGGGTGGCCACGTATGGGCCTACTCCGCAATACTCGTCCCCATTTTCGTCCGAAGCCAATGCGCTTAAGGGCAGCAGGCCTATTACCATGATCGCTGCTATAAGCACGGCTATTGCTTTGTGCATCCTCTTCCTTGTCCTTGTTGTTTCCATTATTATCATTCCTTCCAAAATATTGTTCCTGATGGTTGTTTTCGCCCTGTTTCCGGCGTTTTCCCTACAAAAAGCCGGAAACCTTCAAGCGGCTTTAGGGTTTCATTGTACGGCATCCCGGTCGTATCTGGGTCGAAATAGCGGGGTTATTTGAAAAATGTGAAAAAATTAACGTTTCTTTGTGTGACTGCTCAAGTAACAAATTCCGCCCCTGTTGTGACTGTTCATGTAACAAATCCCGCCCCTACGTCTTTACGGCACTGTACGATTAATCATTCTCCCGTTTGCTTCCTGCCACCATAAGCTGAGTTGGTGTTGTAAACTATTTGAGATAGATGTGTAATATTCCAACTTAAATAATTGTAAAATGTGTATTGACTATGGGTATGCTTTACTATATATTTTTTGCTGTATTAATGCGTGTATCAGGTATCTGCGGAGCGGTATACCATTATATAATGTAGCGCACCGGATGTCAATCTCCTATAGGAGGTTTTTACATGTTGCTCCTCTTTTTGGCGCTTGCCGCATACGACGATTCTGAGGATGTTGAACCGATGGCAGCTTTCTTAAAACAGCAGATTGAGCGAACGTGGGAAAAGACGCTGGAGAGAGAGCAGCGGCGAAAAGACAAGAAACGATAGAACAATCCTGTATCAGGCGTCGGGCGTTCGCAAAAAAGTGGACGCCTTCTTATTTTCGTGGTTTCAGCCACGATGTAGCCACCTTTCTGCCGGCTTATTGCTCGGCAAGAGTTTAATGGCACATATTGCGCGCAACGTCAATACATTGCGCGTAATATTATATTAAAGAGGAATTTCCCCAAAATGGGGAAATTCCTCTTTGCGCGCCGGGCACCCCTTTCCGCTCGATTACCAATGTTGCCATCACTCTTCGGGGGGTTTGAATATGTACTCTTCGAAGTCCCCCGTCTCCCTGCCGATCTGCGTCATATTGAACTCAATCGTGCCGTTCTCCCGGCTCAATACTATTAATCGCTGACACCGGCGTTATCCGGGAGCGTGTTACTTTACTTATTCGCTTTGCAAAAGAAAATATGGACTGTTTTCATTGCTATATGACCATTTTGAGAAAAAGGTATTTAGAATATCGTCTATTTGTGTACTGGTAACCGGCGGTATACCCAAATATCTTTCGCTTTTTGACGATGCATTGAGTTTGGACGAAAACCTGTCCATCCAGTTTTTTGATAGAAATGAGTACCTCTTTGAGGAACCGGGGAATCTGCTCAAGCAGGAGTATTCAGACCCATCGCTATATCAGTCAATTATCACGGCGATTGCATCCGGTTGTTCGCAAATGAAGGACATCAAAGTCAAGACAGGCGAGGAAAGCAGCGCCGTAGCAACCTACATTAGGTCATTGATAGGTATCGGTATTATAAAAAGAGAAGTACCGGTTATGGATAGGCCGGAAAGCCGGAAAACGATCTATCGGTTGGACGATGGAATGATTCGGTTTTGGTATCGGTTTGTTTATCCCAACACGTCGCTCGTGGCAT
>Ga0082212_10001357_pt1 | contig 35976 bp, 37 predicted proteins | sample TergutNt197P3_FD_71548 | JGI IMG/M metagenome (GOLD analysis project Ga0082212, IMG submission 71548) | Neocapritermes taracua P3 segment gut microbial communities from Petit-Saut dam, French Guiana - Nt197 P3 | ecosystem: Host-associated > Arthropoda: Insects > Digestive system > Gut ...
GAGCTTGAGGATCCGCAATCGGGGCAGCCGCTTATGAAGCGTACAGTCCTTATTGCAAATACTTCAAATATGCCTGTGGCAGCGCGCGAGGCGAGCATTTACACTGGGATAACCATAGCCGAGTACTATAGAGACATGGGGTATTCCGTCGCGCTCATGGCGGACTCGACGAGCCGCTGGGCGGAAGCTCTTCGCGAGATGTCAGGAAGGCTTGAAGAGATGCCGGGAGAGGAAGGGTATCCCGCGTATTTAGGGACGCGCGTCGCCTCATTCTACGAGCGCGCGGGCAGATGCGTGGTTCTCGGCAAAGATGGACGCGAAGGTTCCGTCAGCGCCATAGGCGCCGTCTCGCCTCCGGGCGGAGACTTGTCGGAGCCGGTGAGCCAAAACACTTTGCGCGTCGTGAAAGTGTTCTGGGGGTTAGATGCAAATCTGGCGTATCAGAGACACTTCCCCGCCGTGAACTGGCTTTTAAGCTATTCCCTCTACACTGAAAAGATGGATGAATTCTGGAACGCGAAATTTGATGACGAGTGGAGCGGCCTTCGCATAGAGGCAATGACGCTTCTTGAAGAGGAGGATAAGCTGAAGGAAGTTGTACGCCTTGTGGGTATAGACTCTCTTTCGCGCGAAGAACGCATGGTTCTTGAAACCACTAAATCTATTCGTGAAGATTATCTGCATCAGAACGCTTTCCATGAAATAGACACTTACGCCTCAATGGATAAACAGTTCAAAATGCTCAGCACGATAATAAAGTTCCATCATTTGGGCATGGAAGCATTGAAGAAGGGCGCTCCGATGAACAAGCTGTTTAACCTCCCCGTGCGCGAGGTAATCGCCCGTATGCGTTACCTTGAGGAAAAGAACATCTCCGAAATTGACAAAATAGAGGAGAGAATCAAAAAAGAGTTAAATGAGCTGTTCAATGTTGGAGGTGAGAGTTATGCCGCTTAAAAATACGCTGCCTAAAGAGTATCAGACGCTTTCGGAGCTGGCAGGGCCGCTTATAATGGTGGAAAAAACCACTTCCGTAATGTACGACGAGCTTGTTGAGATAGAGCTTGGAAACGGCGACACGCGCAGGGGACGCGTGCTGGAAATAGAATCCGACCGCGCTCTTGTGCAGGTTTTTGAGGGAACTTCCGGAATTGATATCGATTCAACTAAGGTTTGTTTTCTCGGGAAAGTATTAACGCTGCCGGTAGCGCGCGACATGCTCGGACGGGTCTTCAACGGGCGAGGCATACCGATAGACGGCGGCGCTCCTATTATTCCGGAGACGCGGCTTGACATAAACGGCGTTCCCATGAACCCGTACTCGCGCGATTTCCCGTCTGAGTTTATCCAGACAGGTATATCAACGATAGACGGGATGAACCCGATGGTACGCGGTCAGAAGCTGCCGATATTTTCAGGAAGCGGACTGCCGCATAACCGAATGGCGGCGCAGATAGCCCGTCAGGCTACGGTCATCAGCGGACACGCCGACTTCGCGGTCGTTTTCGCTGCCATGGGAATAACTTTTGAGGAAGCCTCGTTCTTCATGGAGGACTTCCGCAAAACGGGTGCTCTTGAGCGTACTGTAATGTTTGTGAACCTTGCGGACGACCCCGCCATTGAGCGTATAACCACCCCGCGCCTTGCGCTTACGTGCGCCGAATACCTTGCGTTCGAGCACGGCATTCATGTCGTCGTAATTTTGACCGACCTTACCAACTATTGCGAAGCGCTCCGCGAAATTTCAGCGGCGCGTAAGGAGGTTCCGGGACGCAGAGGTTATCCGGGATATCTTTACACCGACCTCGCGACCATGTACGAGCGCGCAGGGCGTCTTAAGGGGCGCATGGGTTCGATAACCCAGATTCCGATTCTCACGATGCCTGAAGATGACAAGACTCACCCTATCCCCGACCTTACGGGATACATAACAGAAGGGCAGATAATATTGAGCAGGGGGTTGCACCGCAAGGGAATATATCCGCCGGTCGACGTCATGCCTTCGCTTTCGCGCCTTAAGGATAAGGGAATAGGGAAAAACAAGACGAGAGAGGATCACGCCGATCTAATGAACCAGCTTTTCGCGGCTTACGCGCGCGGAATAGACGCGAAGGAGCTTGCTATAATCCTTGGCGAGGGCGCGCTTACCGAAGAGGATAAAGCTTTCGCAAAATTTGCGTCGGAGTTTGAGGACCGTTACGTCAGGCAGGGAGAATATGAAAACCGTACAGTAGCGGATACTCTGGAGCTTGGATGGAATTTGCTTACGATGATACCGGTGAAGGAACTTAAGCGTATACGCGACGAGTACATAGAAAAATATCTTAAGCCGCGCTTAAAAAAAGCTGATTGAGGGAGCGAGTGTAAATGGCCCGTCTAAACATAAATCCGAACCGGATGGAGATGTCGCGCCTTAAAAAGAGGCTTGTGGCGGCGGTGCGTGGGCATAAATTGCTGAAGGACAAACAGGATGCTCTCATAAAAGCGTTCCTTGAACGCGCGCGTGAGGGGAAACGGCTTCGGGAAGAGGTGGAAAAGGAACTCGCGGAGTGTAACGCAAGTTTCCTTCTTTCGCGTGCTCAAACGCTTCCTGCAATGCTTGAGCAGGCTCTCATGATACCGGGATCGAAGAGCTCGCTTTCAGTGTCGTGGCGCAACGTTATGAGCGTATCCGTTCCGGAATATGATGTGGTTCAGGAAGGCAATGCTGTGAATTACGGATTCGCGCTGACGCCTGGAAGCCTTGACGTCGCTCTTGAGCGTTTTTCCAAGCTTATTCCGCGCTTGCTGCTTCTTGCCGCGAAGGAAAAGGCGATACGCCTTATGGCAGTGGAGATAGAACGAACGCGCAGGCGCGTTAATGCTCTCGAATATGTGATGATTCCAAACTTCACAGAGACCATAAGGTACATTTCGATGAAACTGGATGAACAGGAGCGAAGCACCCTCAGCCGACTGATGAAAATTAAGGAAATTGTAAGGGGAGAGTAAAATAATCTGTGAGATGTTATATAGCGGCTCTTGACAACATAAACTGAACAGAGCCGCTTTTGATTATTATGTACATAATGTTTTATAAGTAAAGGAAAATAACATGCAAAATCAGGAGCGGAATAAAATGGAGAAAATTCTGATAATCGATGATAATATGCTTTACCTTAGTACTCTGGAAATGACGCTAAATAGCGAGTATGAAGTAATAACTTCCAGAGACGGGCGTAATGCTCTGAAGTTGGCTAAGGAAAACTCACCGACTATTATATTGCTTGATGTAGTAATGCCGGTTATGGATGGATTTGAAGTATTGGAAGCTCTTAAAAGAACGCCTGAAACTAAATATATCCCTGTTATATTAATCACTTCGCTTAGTGATCCTGATAATGAGGAGGTAGGGCTGAAGCTTGGAGCGTCCGACTATATATATAAGCCGTTTTCGCCTGGAGTAATAAGAGCAAGAGTTAAGAATCAAGTCGACCTGTTTTTGATGAGAAAAACAATTGAAAGCATTGCTATTACAGATGCTCTTACAAATATCAATAACAGGCGAAGCCTGGACATACGTTCAGAGGTTGAATTTACCAGAGCAAAAAGAGAGGAAACTTTATTATCTGCTGCTTTTGTTGATATAGATGATTTCAAAAATTATAATGATTATTACGGGCACCTTGAAGGGGATGAGGTTCTAAAAACCATTGCAAATACGATAATTGAATCCTTAAGCCGTAAGACGGACTTCGCCGCGCGTTTCGGGGGAGAGGAGTTCGTCGTTTTACTGCCGAATACCCCTATTGAAGGCGGAGAGAAGATATTGCAAAAGGTGTGTTCATCTATTGAGGAGCTTGCTATTCCTCATAATCGCTCTACAGTTTCATCGGTCGTTACCGTTAGTGCAGGCGGGGCTACGTTAATTCCAAAAAGAGGCGATGAGTCAAAAAAATTAATTGGCATGGCGGATAAAATGCTTTATGTAGCAAAAAGAGCAGGCAAGAATAAAGTTGTTTGGAATCATGAACCTTTCTAAAGACGTTTAGTAATAACTCAGCCTTTTGTAAGGCTATATATTCTGATAATATATAACAATACATGAGTAGTTATTATTGGACTGTTAAGAGCCCCCGCCCCATGACATTTTGTTAGGTACTTTGTAACTTTGCATTTAAATCTTCGTTATAAAACGCGACAAGTTTTTCCAACGTCTTATTTGGGCTTGTTACAAGTTGTTGGGGTTGATCTAACTGAATTGAAAATTTCAATTCCGTGTCAAATTGAATGCCGCAAAAGATATATTGGCGCCCGTCTTCCGGGTTTATAACTATTTCTGACGTCCAAACAATCCTCCCTTCTAAGTCATATTCTTCCATAATTGGCTTTTCCCGAGTCATATGTACTTTTACAGATATTGGATTTTGAAGAGTTAAATCGTCTTTCACGGGTAGATAGTCCAAAGGAGGCAGTTCTTCTCGGGGGGGTATAATTTTCAGATATAACCCTGACGCGCTGATGTCTTTTGCTTCTCCCTCCAAAAAATATGACTGCCGGTTTTCCGTACAAAGAGTCAGTTCTATTGGCAAAGTCAATATGACCCTTGGATGTTTGCGTAATCCATATCCTTTGTTATAAAATTCATAGTTTCTTACTTTTTGTTTGTCAAATAGATCGTTAAAAAACACTGTTCTCACATCCTATGTTATTAATGTGTATGTCGGAAACCAAACGGAGGCAAAGCTGGATAAAGAGCGAAGATGTTCGCGACACTTCATTTATTCGGCGCAGAAGTCTTTGTGTTGGTAAAAAATCTTCCGGTACAGCAAAACACGCGACCGCAATCAGTTCATCTTTTGCATTATTTGTGACGCCGCCTGCGCTCTTTGATAGAGGAACGCGGTACATGCGCGCGCATTTCACAGGAGAACAATTGACTTCGCAAAAATGCGGATAATGTTTCTCCAGTAAAGACAATGGGCAGCAATTTATCCCGTCATTCTTTATTATGCGATTGTTTGTAATATATTTTCCGCGGCCTTCGCTTAAATAATTAACCGCGCATATAGAAAGCGCTGGGAAATGTTCACCATGTTCTTCCATGAAAAGCTTTTCTGTGTAAAGATTCAAGAAAGACGGCGCTTTTCCAATTATTTCTGTGAATTTTGATAAGATATTTTTATAGAATTCATACAGCTCCCTTTTTTCGCATTTACGTTCGCTTAGTTTTATTAATTGAGGCAATATCCCGGTATAATCATTGTCGCGTTTTAGTTCTTCTGATTTAATAACGCCCGACGCATAATTACCTATTTGAATGCATAACCAAAACAGCTTGTCAATTCCAAGTATGGGGTTTATCTCTCTTTGGAATTTGAACTGAGTTAATCCAAGAAATTCATCATCGTCAAACAAAGGGAAAAGCCATTCAGATATAGGTTTCCCTTCATCAGAAAATCTCTTTTCGTTGGATACGGAATAAAATACCCGTTGAGTTAATTCTGTATCTGAAATTGGAATACGATACTCCATCAGGTGTTCGCGGATTTTATCATCATCGTCGAGCTTGTATAAAACGGAATCCTCTTGGTTAATATACATGGAATTTTTGATGAATACGTCTTGAGGAGCATAGTAATACCAATATACAAATTCAATGGGAGCAAATTCAGGTATATTACTTTTTATATTGAGCAGTATATCTGATAAATGTATTAGCGGATCATACGGCTCCCTGTCCAAATTCTTTTTATAAAACACCACAAGTTTTTCTAAAGTCCTGTGAGCGCTTATTGCTAATTGTTCCAACTGGAGCGACAGCGGTAACTCCTTTTCAAATTGGATTCCGCAAAAAATATAGTAAACGCCGTCAGCCGGATTTATAACAGGTCTTGACGCCCACGCAAATTTTGCTTTCAAATTGCATTTTTCCGATATTGGCTTTTGGCGCAGCAATCCCACTTCCACAGGTTTTCCTACTAAAGAATGTAATCCTTCCTTTGGCATGACAAATTTTAAAAACATCCCCTCGGCGCTTATGTCTCTGGACTCGCACTCCAGCAACAACGGTTGCTGATTTTCTCTGTATGTTAACTCAACCGGCAGCGTCAACAGAACTCTGGGATGTTTCCGTAATCCATATCCTTTGTCATAATGTTCATAACTCTTTTCTTCTGACTCGGCGAATTGATTAATCATAACTCTCCCCACCCAAGATGTAAGATAAAGGTATAAAATATTATGTGTTGAGTTGTTGTCCGTGGTAAATACACAAGTATAATTTATTAACTTACCGCCTGAATTTCTTCACAAGTTACTGCTGATATCCCGCTTTTATTTATGCAATGAGTTTTTTTTGTTCGCGGAATATTCGTTCATAGTGTTCAATTTATTTTGAAGATTACCTGAAGCCATTCTAACATTACCTTTTTTTTAAAGCAAATATTTTATGCAATCTTTGTATAAATTGTTTGTAAAAATTCGAAGTATGTCATTCCTGTTCAAAATTTTGGTATAATCATTAGTTGAATTTATGTTGGAAAATTATGTAAAGTAAAAGGAGAGGATTTTTTTATGCTGAAAGCAGCAAGGATAATGGCTGCCGTAGTGTCAGCGTGGGCAGTAACCATAATATTGGAAATTGCTGCCATGGCAGCTGATGCTGAAGCTCCGTCTTGCGGAGGCTTTGGAGGAGGAGGAGGAGGTTCTTCCGCCGGTGCGGAAGGAGGCGGCGGAATGACAGGATTACTGTTTCCGCTTGCGATATTTGTTGTTATTTTCTACTTTTTTATCATAAGGCCCCAGAAAAAACGCCAGAAGCAGCAGGACAATCTTATAAGTAGCGTCTCAAAAGGCGATCAGGTTGTTACCATCGGCGGATTTTTTGGAACAGTCCATGAAGTGAAAGAGGACGGCTTTGTCATAGAACTTGCAAAAGATGTCCGCGTTAAAATATTGAAATCAGCTGTTTCAACGAAGTTTCAAAAGCCTGCTCAGGCAGAAGATAAATAGTATTAAAGGAGTATTAGTGAAATGGTGAAAAGAGATAGTATGCGCCTTTGGAGCGTTTTGGTTGTAGTAATTGTAGCAATTGTATTGGCTTGGCCATTTACAGGAGTGCTTAATCTTGGGCTTGACCTCAGAGGCGGCGCCCATATAGTGCTTCAGGCTGTCGGAACGCCTGATAATCCTGTAACAGAAGACAGCATTGACAGGCTTTTGGCTGTCATTCGCAATCGTGTAGACCAGTACGGAGTTGCGGAGCCGCTTATCCAGAAAAGCGGGCAAAACAGAGTAATAGTTGACCTTCCGGGAATACAGGACCCGCAGGCGGCGCTTGAGCTTATAGGTAAGACTGCGAACCTTGAGTTCCGTGAAGTGGTTTCAGCAAGCGAGTCAACTCCGCCTGCCCCGCGGCGCGAGAATTACAGAGATCTCGACGATGAACAGTTTGCCGTGTACCAGAAGCGTTGGGAAGATGCCGCCGCGTTCGCGGAAAATGCCAAGGAAGAGTTTGAAAAACGACTTGACAGCGTCCCCGGAGGTATTGTTTCAATGGCGGACGTTGAGAGTTCAAGAGATGGAACGAGAAGGTACTACCTGCTTGGGCCTTCGCTTGTCGGCGGAAAAGACCTTGTTGATGCCAAACCCCATTATGACAATATTGGTAGGATGGGGGTATCTCTTAAGTTTAATTCGGATGGCGCAAAACTTTTTGAGACAGCGACTATGAATAACGTTGGGAAACAAATTGCCATAGTACTTGACGGAGTCACGGTTTCCGCTCCTGTCGTACAGGAGCGTATAGCCGGCGGAGAAGCCCAGATAACGGGTAGCTTCTCGTCAGACGAGGCTTCAAGGCTTTCAATTATGCTTAGAGCAGGCGCGTTGCCGGTTGCGGTTGAATTTGCTGAAAACCGTTCGGTTGGGCCGTCCCTTGGCGCTGACTCAATAAAATCGGGAATTGAAGCCGGTTTAATAGGCGCGGTGATGGTTTTAATTTTCATGATGCTGTTCTATATGCTGCGCGGACTTGCGGCAAATGTCGCGCTGTCTGTGACAATGTTGCTTGTGTTTGCGGGCATGGTCGCGCTAAAAGCAACGCTTACGCTTCCAGGAATTGCGGGCATAGTGCTTACGCTTGGCATGGCAGTTGACGGCAACGTCCTTATATATGAGCGAATAAAAGAAGAGTTAAGAGCGGGAAAAACGCCGGTAGCTGCACTTGACGCCGGATTCCGAAAAGCTTTTGTAACTATATTTGATTCGAACTTCACCACGCTTATAGCCGCAGTTGTACTTTTCTACTTCGGCTCAGGCCCGGTAAGAGGTTTTGGGGTTACTCTTTCTATTGGTATTGTGGCAAGCGTCTTTAGCAATATAGTAGTGACGCGCGTTATTTTGCTGATGTTCATGAGAAAATCAGGGGCGAAACCCGCCGCTGTAAAACATTAAGGAAGGGAGTGAGCGTACATGAAATTTTCAATCAACTTCATGAAGTATCGAAAGATATTTCTTACTATAAGTGCAGTATTAATGGCTGGAAGCTTGCTCTTTCTTCTGATAAGAGGGCTTAACCTGAGTATCGACTTCACTGGGGGCAATGTCATTCAGGTGGAGTTAAGCAAAAACGAAAAAATATCTGTCGGAGATGTGCGCGAAGTTGTCGACACGGTATTTCAGGGAAATTCCATGATACAGGAATTTGGAGATACGGCGTTTATAATCCGAACGCAGGATGACGGAGACGACGCTAGAATTAAAATGCTTAACGCGTTAAAAATGAAATATCCCGAGATGGAAATACTCGGCCTTGAAAAAGTCGGCCCTGTTGTCGGGGCGGAACTGCGGCACGAGGCGTATGTCGGTATGGTAATTGCCTTGGTTGCAATTTTGCTTTACATAACATTCCGTTTCCAGTTCCGTTTTGCGGTAGTCAGCGTAATGGCGCTTGTTCATGACACCGTGTTGGTGCTTGGGGCGTTCAGCTTAGCCGGGATGGAAGTTAATACCTCTTTCATCGCGGCAATATTGACGGTAGTTGGTTATTCTATTAATGCCACGATTATAATACTTGACCGTATCCGCGAAAACTGGAAGGATCTTCCGACCAAAAGGATTGTGCAACTTGTTAATGACTCGACCAATCAGACATTGTCGCGAACGATAAACACAACGCTTACGACAATTTGCCCTGTAATAGCGCTTTTCGTATGGGGAGGACCTGTTCTATCAAGTTTCAGCTTCGCTCTTTTGATAGGATTGATAGTCGGCACATACAGCTCAATCTGCATTTCAACGAGCCTGTTGTGTGAATGGTGGCTTAAGAGACCGATATCGGGGAAGTAGAAATACAGGGATTAGGGATTAGAAAAGATAAAAGACAAAAGCAAGGGACTTTGGACTGTCAAATGTAGCTTTGTGGGGGCTGTAACAGTACAAAATGTGAAAGCCCCAAAAAACCCCAAATAAGCGATCAAAAATCTCATTTCCGCTACATTGGAAATGAGATTTTCCTTACATAAGGGAATTAGGTGAACTCCGTGGTGTATATGCGGCGGTTACAAATAAATTATTTAAAAACAAAACACGACAAAATGCAGGTACTGTAACGAAAATAAAAATGGGTTTAGAAAATATCTCTAAACCCTTGCTGTTATCGGTTGCGGGGACGAGGATATGAACCTGAAACCTTCGGGTTATAATACAACGTGCTAAAATAAATATAGTCAAATGTAGGAGCACGAAAAAAGCAATGGGGGAGAATATGCGACGCTGGAAGGATAAAAAACTGCTTTCGCAAGGCGAAGGTATTGCGATTGAATTCAGAGAGAGCAAGAATAAAATCAACCCCTCTCTATATGTAGCTGTCTGCTCATTTGCAAACAGATATGGCGGTCATATAATCCCAGGCGTGAGCAATAAATGAAAAAAACAGAACTTGATTGGGAAGTTGTAGACCCGATGTTGGGCGTGATTCATGACAAGCAGATAGCTGCTATGTACAATGTCAGTTGTAGTCATATCCGCAGGCGCCGCGTTGCATTAGGCATACCCGCTATTCAAAAGAAAATAGAATTGGATTGGAAGACAATAGACCCGCTGTTGGGCGTGATGTTTGACCCGGAGATAGCCGCTATGTACAAAGTCGATAGTGGTATTATCCGGAGGCGCCGTATTGCTTTAGGCATACCTCCTCTCCTTCAAAAAAAGGATTTGGATTGGAAGGAAATAGACCCGTTGTTGAATGAAATGTCCAACCGAAAAATAGCCGCAATGTACAACGTTGGTTATAACATTATCCGTAAACGCCGCATTGAATTGGGCATCAAAGCGTATGCCAAAGGGCAGGAGCAGGATTGGACTTTAGTTGACCAGATGCTTAAAGATGGCATTTCTTCAAGAAACGATATCTCTTTCAAATTCAATATACATGGAAGCCATCTCTCTAAGCGCCTTTACGAAAAGCTAGGCAAGACTCGTTCGAAGCCTGTTCTGCCGTGGGCAGAAATCGATCCATTGCTCGGAACAGAGCCAGACGGCAAACTGGCACAGAAATTTGACATTTTGATTAACAATATAAGGCGTCGTCGTCGAGTTTTGGGAGTACCGGCATACAGGAAAATGGACAGAATTGACTGGAAATTGATAGATCCTTATCTTGGTAGCATGACAGACAGAGAACTTGCTGAAAAAACAGGCATATCAACATCATCTGTTTCATTGCGACGTACAAGATTAGGAATACCGCCTTTCGCCGGGGTTTACAATAAAGTAATAAGCAAAATCGACTGGGAAATAATAGATCCATATCTGGGGACAATGACTGATAAAGAATTAGCTGATAAATTTAGTATAAGCCGGACACCCATATGGAAAAGAAGGCATAAATTGGGAATCAAGGCTTATAAGCTGCCTATTGACTGGAAGAAATCCGCGCACCTCTTCAATAATCTGTCAATTATAGAAATAGCGAAGAAATTTAACATATCTACAGAATCAACATATGCGGCTCGGAGAAAACTCGGTTTGTTTACGCCGAGAAAAGACTATTCCTTTATCGATCAATATCTTGACACTCTAAGTGATGCCGAAATTGCCAAGAAATTTGATATAAAGAAAAGTTCTGTTTACCGCCGTCGTCATTATTTACTCAAGCGGAGAAAGAATGGATAGCTTTGCTTTTTCATTGATCCCGTATCAAAAATAAAAATGGGTTTAGAAAATATCTCTAAACCCTTGCTGTTATTGGTTGCGGGGATAGGATTTGAACCTATGACCTTCGGGTTATGAGCCCGACGAGCTTCCAAACTGCTCCACCCCGCGAAGTAAACTACGCTCCCAAAAAAATCATTTGGAGAAGCTAAACATGGTGCCGGGCGCGGGACTCGAACCCGCACGGACTTGCATCCTCGGGATTTTAAGTCCCGTGCGTCTACCAATTCCACCAGCCCGGCCAGACAAAGATAAAGTATAACATTAAACTTCCTCTAGTCAAGTACCAATTGGGGGGCAAAATGCGCCATAAAAAATCAATACTATTGTCAAATTAGATTACAACAGCATTTATCCTTATATTGAATAACTAATTCTGGAGGCTTTTCTTTTTTCAAATGAAAAAAATCGTATAATGAGCGGGATTATGTATTTCAATTTGACTCTACAATATAAAATGGCGCGCCGGACAGGATTCGAACCCACGACCTAAGGCTCCGTAGGCCTTCGCTCTATCCAGCTGAGCTACCGGCGCGCAAAAAACGGAATTGGCAACACGGCTATAACAGAACATAATTTATATTCAATTCTGTATCAAACATGTGTGCAGCTAAAAAACTTACCACACATTTAATGTCCGCTCTCCTAATTTCGGAGGATTCCGGCGGACATCGCCTCCAATTGCCAAAAACATAGTATAGAGTATTTGCTACAGAAAAGCAAGAATCGCCAATGAAAATAATCTGGAATGTTGCTATAATAAAACTTGACAACTAAAATAAGGAGGAATATTTTATGAAAAAGAATATTTTGAGATTGACGGCGGTATTTGCGTTTATTCTGCTTTTATCCGCGTCCTGCGCGCAAGTAGCCGCGCCCGGCTCAGGAAAGCTTAGTATTGATGAAGCACGGACGACCATTCCCGCTTATGCCGGGATATAAATAAATAAGGGGTGAAATTTAAATTGGTAAAAGCGTTCAGAAAATGTGTAATGTGTTTGTTGTTCTTGTTTCTGTTTTCTTCGCTCGCGGAAGCTCAGGACATTAATAGGGCCGTGGTGACGGGTGATAACGTCAACATTCGTTCCGGGCCAAGCGCTAAAAGCAAGGTGTTCCATCAGTCCAGCAGCGGCACGGTGTTCCTTGTCGACAGCGTCGCTATTCGGGACGAGAGCGACAATTCGGAATGGTACAAAATCCTGTTTTCCATCAATATGATGGATGGGAATATTTTTGGTTTTTATCAAGCCCACAGAGAATCCATCTATGAGTTTTCCCACCCGTACATCAGCGCAAGGTTTGTCAAAAAAGAAGCTATAACGGAAGACGAGCGATGGGAACTGGACGCATTAGCGCGGGGAAGACCGGTAGAAGTACATGTTGGCGACGATTTTTCCGGATGGGAGACGGAGTCCCGTGTTTTAAAAGCGCCTGTCGTTTTGTATAAAGAGCCTGGCGGCGCTGACACATTTACGCTGCCCGCCGGGACGACCGTTCTTTTTGGCGTCGATTCTGAGGGCCGACTCGGTTATCATTTCGACAAGGACGATAAGTATTGGTATTACGTAATTGATGAAAACAAAAAACTTATCGGCTGGGCCACAAACGAGGTAATTCAGAACATATTTTCCTCTACACCGTAACAGACGACTGGAGTGAAGATTCACCCGGCGACTTTCGAGATAGGACTCGAATACGGCAGTATGGTCGGTTTTCACCTTAAGGAAGATGGCGTGATCGAAATAAAAGCCGCATTGGGGGCCAATGTGGCACATGCGAATATTACTTCGTACTACGCCGATTTTGCGGCAAACGTCGCATTTGCCAAAGGTGATTTCAGGCTTTCAGATATTAAAATCGCCGCAATCAAGTAGGAAAATACAAAGCTCGCGCTTGACTTGGCTGTCTTATCTTTGTATTAATAAAGGTTTAAATGTTTTTTATGAGAACAAATGGAATAATTCCGAGAAAAGCTGCGAATGCTGTGTATCCAAAATTTCCAATATCGCAGCCGATTCCTGCTGGCTCTTCTTCAGTAACATTCCCTTCAGTCGCTTTTGTATAGAAATAGTTTGTTACATCGGTGGGTAAGTACCCGGATTTTTCCGCCCACGTCGTAATGGTGGCCATCGCCGGGTCACCGATGAATAACCCTTCATCCAGCTTCAGCGCCCCGATATACGTTTGCGTTTCGCCGCCATTTATTTTGAATTTTATAGTCGCGTTGTTCTCTGAACATTCCAGCTCAATTGTCGTACCGGGGATTACTGCTCCTGAGTTTTTGCTCGCATCAACCATCGGCAGCTTGGCTTGAGTATAGTTATATGTTGTTACGCTGCTGTCGTTCCTTCCAGGCGCTGTGGCCTTGACCTGAAGTTCCAAAGGCAAAGAGGATACGATGTATTGATTGTCGAGTACCGCATTCCAAGTTATGCCACCATTAGTGGAAATCATAACGAGATAACCGTGTATATCGCTGTTTTGCGGATTGGGGGTAAAGGTTATCGCATACCCGAATGGAACCGCGCCAGAAGGCGTACTCGTTGTTGGGACAAAAAGCTGGTCCCCACTCATAACATATACGTAACTGCCTGACGATATATTAAGTATTGTTCTGTTATTTACGTACCCGACCCATCCGCTTGTTGCCGGAAAGGAAGTGGCCGCTCCGGCGCCTGCTGCTGTGAAATCCCACGCCGCTATTGTCACCGTTTCCGCTGCATTTGACGCCTGAGTTGTAAATACGGCCATACTTAGCGCCATGATAAGCACAAGCAACAGAGACATGTTTTTTTGCTGTTTACATTTCATTGTTTTCCTCCAGATTTAAGATGGTTAAGTTTTCTTCGTTAATTGCTATAGTTACCTGCCTACGCTGTATGAGGGATTGTAGAGCGAATAAACAAACATAGCATATTTACATTAATTCCTTAATGTAGTATAAAGCGCTTACAGTAAAATGCAAGGGAAAATGTCTTATATCAACATTATTCAACTTTTCAGAGATAACCTAATATAGATAAAATTATATATACACAAAAACAAATATAAAACCAGTCAATCGAAAACGTATACTAGAAAAGCGAGAATTACTATATTTATACATCTAAACGAGTTATATATTCAATTGTTGTGCAATATTACGCATTATTATAAAATAATAGAAGCTTCAGAAAATACACTTTGAGATTATTAATAACTGTTGGTGACCCGATGAATGCATTTACCTTAAAAGCGAGGAGAAATAGTGTATGGACAGCCAGACGCACAACACCATCGTTAGTTTTATATGGGGCATCGCCGATGACTGCTTGCGTGACGTTTATGTGCGGGGCAAATATCGTGATGTTATCCTGCCAATGACCGTAATCCGGCGTTTGGACGCGGTGCTTGAAGATACCAAAGACGATGTCTTGAAGATGAAAGAAAAGCTCGACAAAGCGGGTATCGTCAACCAAAACGAAGCGTTATGCAGCGTGGCGAAACAAACTTTCTGCAACTGGTCGAGATTTCGTTTGAAGGACCTGACGAGCCGCGCAAGTCAGCAGAAACTCAAAACAGACTTCCTTGATTATTTGGGCGGATTCTCCCCGAATGTGCAGGAGATTCTCAAAAAATTCAAGTTCCACGTTCAGGTTGATACTATGGTTGACGCGGATATACTCGGCGCGGTCATTGAAAAATTTGTGTCGCCCTCCGTGAATCTCAGCCCGTATCCTGTACTTGACGATATGGGCGGCGTTCGGCTGCCCGCACTCGATAACCATACGATGGGCGTCATCTTCGAGGAACTCATCAGGCGCTTCAACGAGGAAAACAACGAAGAAGCAGGTGAACATTTCACGCCCCGAGATGTTGTTGAACTTATGGCAAATCAACAGGGATTAATTGAATCCTGTCTTTGCATAATTGATGACAGAGCCGAAAAAGTCGTCAAAAATATTACTAACGGCATAATCGAGTATAGGAGCGACAGTAACTTAACCGATACGGAACAAATCCCGCTTGATTACGAGGGCGGCATTGACGCTTTCATAAAATCCGAAGTGCTGCCATACGCGCCCGACGCATGGGTTGACGAAACCAAGACTCAAATTGGCTACGAAATAAGCTTTACGAAACATTTCTATAAGCCGGTGCAGCTCCGCGAGCTTTCAGAAATTATAGCGGACATCCGGGCGCTGGAAAAGGAAACAGAGGGGTTTCTGGACGAGGTGCTGGGCGTATGAAAAAACTGTTGCAAGAAACGTTTGTTTGTTCAAGCTTGTGCTGTTCTATAAAATTTCAGGAGGCGCTTTATGAGCGATTCAAAGGATAAAATCGTACTTTTTGAAGGTGTAAAGGTTCGGCATATTTGGGACGAAGAAGCGGAAAAATGGTGGTTTTCGGTAGTTGATATTTGCGCGGCGCTAACCGACAGCGATTATCAGAAATCCCGTAATTATTGGAAATGGCTTAAAAACAAGTTGAACACAGAGGGGAGCGAGTTGGTTAGTAATACTAACCAACTGAAAATGCAAGCTTCTGATGGTAAATTATATAATACAGACGTAATGGATACCGAACAGGTTTTACGTCTGATACAGTCCATTCCAAGCAAGAAAGCTGAACCCTTCAAGTTATGGCTTGCTAAAGTCGGCAATGAACGTATTGATGAAATGATTGACCCGGAGCAGTCAATCAATCGCGCGATACAGAATTACCGCTGCTTGGGATATAGCGAAAACTGGATAAACCAGCGCATAAAATCCATTGAAGTACGTAAAGCGCTGACGGACGAATGGGATAAAAGCGGCGTTAAGGTTGGCAGGGAATACGCTGCGCTCACTGATTTGATGAGCCGTACGTGGAGCGGAATGTCGACCCGCGAATATAAGCAGTTCAAGGGTTTGAAAAAGGAAAACCTGCGCGACAACATGACAAACATGGAATTGATTCTAAATATGTTAGCCGAAGCAGCCGCAACAGAGATCTCAACGGTTGAGCAACCTGAAGGATTTAACGAAAGCGCGCGCGTGGCAAAGCGCGGCGCGAATACCGCAAAAGTCGCCCGCAAGCAACTTGAAAAAGAAACCGGCAAACCCGCCGTCAGCCGCCTGAACGCAAAAGAGTCAGGCCAAAGGCGTTTGCCGGATGGCAGCGAGGGCGGCGGGGAATGAATTGGCAGACTGTACCACTACGGCAGCTAATAACACCGAACAACAAGCGTAATCGCCCGGATTTGCCGCTTTTGTCGGTTGTTCGCGATAAAGGCATAATCAAGCGCAAACTCGATAAAAGTGATAACCACAACATAATCCCCGAAGACTTGAGCAATTATAAAGTTGTTTCCGAAGGACAGTTCGTAATTAACAAGATGAAAGCGTGGCAAGGTTCATGTGGAGTATCGCAATATGAAGGTATTGTCAGCCCTGCGTATTATGTGTTTGATTTGAATATTGGGAATCCGCGCTTTTTTAACTATGCAATCCGCAGCAGAATTTTTGTTGATGAATTTGGACGCATTTCAAGCGGCATTCGAGTTGACCAATGGGATTTATCTCTTCAAAAATTAAAGTATGTTCTGTTCCTCCTCCCGCCCCGCGAGGAACAAGACCAAATAGTGCGCTACCTCGACTGGAAGGTGTCGCAGATAAATAAGCTCATCAACGCCAAGCGGCGTCAGATTGAGCTGTTGGTAGAGCAGAAACGGGTTTTAATCAGTACGACAGTTAATAAAAACCTTAATAATTGGGAAACAAAAAGAATCAAATATTTATTTTCCCTGCGTGACGAGAGAAACTATTTGCCCGCAAGCGACGTTCGCCTTTTATCGTTGTATGCAGCATTAGGTGTTTTTCCAACAGATGAAATTGAAAAGACGACAGGTAATAAATCAACAACCGTTGAAAACTATAAAAAAGTATATACTGGTGATATTGTAGTGAATATCATTCTTTGTTGGCAGGGAGCCATTGGATTGTCTATTTATGACGGTGTAACGAGTCCTGCATATGATGTTTATACTCCATTAACAAGTGAAATATGTGTTAATTTCTATCATTATCTATTTAGAACAAAATGGTTTGGCGACGAGTGTTATAAGGTCGGGCGCGGAATAATGTCTATGCGGTGGCGAGTATATTCTGATAAATTTACTTCTATTCGCGTTCCTGTGCCGCTTATTACAGAACAACGCTCAATCGTAGTATATCTTGATGAACAATGCGGGCACATAGATAAGGTAATTAGCAAACTCAACGACGAAATTGCCTTAACAACTGAATACCGCGCGCGCCTTATCTCCGATGTCGTTACAGGCAAGCTCGACGTGCGCGGCGTGTCCGTGCCGGAGTATGATGTGGTAGAGCAAGTTATGGCTGATTTAGATGGTGAGATTGATTTCATGGAAAACGAGGGATAAAATATGGCGGTAAAGCTTACACAAAAAGAAGCGGACATGTTAATTAATATGCTCAAGAAGACCGTCAAGAAAGCGATCAATTTCCCGCAGAGAAAAGGCAGAATCGAATTTGATGTTCTGGGAGATAAAAAAAAGGATATATTTGTTGTAAACATTTCCAGAAAAGGAATTGACGAGAATAAAGCAACATATCAAGGCAGAGTCCGCACAAGCGGGGTATTACTTATGAGATTGGACGTGAACCCAACATCCATACATATAAATCCAGATGGGCAAAGAATCACAGGAACACATTTGCACATTTACAGGGAAGAATATGATATGGCTATGGCAGTTCCATTCGATATTGAAAATAAGGAACTTTATCAATTGTGTTTTGCATTTTTCGAGCGGTTTAATATTATCGAGCCGCCGAAAGTATTGCAGCAGCTTGTATTGGAAGGAATGTAATTGTATGGATATTCAAAAAATGATTGCCGAATACTCTGAATGGCTCAGAAAGGAAATAACAATTAACACTTTTGGCGAATATGTTGAAATAACTACTCCATATTTGGATCGTTTTAATGATTATTTGCAAATATATGTCAGGCAGAATACTGATGGAACAATAACTCTGACAGATGATGGCTATATTATTGAAAGCCTTATTTCATCCGGCATGACATTCAAGAAAGGCTCAAATAGAAAAAAAATGCTTGACAGAATAGCAACAAATTTTAGTGTTACCATTGATGGCGAAGAAATAATTACAAATGCGACCCCTCATAGTTTTCCTCAAAAAAAGCATATGATGGTTCAAGCTATGCTTGCTATTGACGACTTATTTGTTGTCTCTCCAGAGAACGTCAAAGATTTATTTTTGGAAGATATTGAAACCTATTTTAATGCGAATAATGTATATTTTTCGAGGGATTTTTCATTGCTTGGGAAAACCGGAAATTTTTACACTTACGATTTCCATTTACAACGCACGAAAGAAAAACCCGAGAGATTTTGCAGAGGCATCAACAAATTAAACCAATCAAAGCGTGATTTAGCTTTGTTTAATTGGATAGATACACAGGAAAAAAGAGGAAATTCAGGAGAATTGATTGTTATATACAATGATGATAATTTAGTTTCTGATGATGTTTTAAATGGATTTTATAATTACGGAATAAAAGCTGTTCCTTTCAATAAACGAGAAGACCCAAGCTTTTTGCAATTGTTCGCGGCATAGGGGAACAATACAATGTCTACCAACACAAAGGAATCCGGACTCGAATCCACAATCGTCAACTGGCTCGTCGCTCAAAACGGCTTCGAGCAAGGCGCAAACGTGGACTATAACCGTGAATACGCTGTTGATGAAGTTTGCTTGTTTCGGTTCTTGGAGTCCACTCAGCCGGAGCAGATGGCAAAGCTCGGCATACGCGACAGCGACTTGAAGCGCGCAGCAGAACCAAAACAAAGTCAGATGATTGAGCTTGTGGACCAATATGGAGTTGCTTTTTTTAGAGCAAAGTGATGAAGCGGAGCGACTGGCAAATCTATATGTCACTGAGGGTATTTTCCCTGAGAAGTATTTTACTGACGCGATTCACATCGCTGTGGCAACGGTGAATGATTTGGATTTTGTCGTCAGCTTCAATTTTAAGCATATCGTGAAACGTAAGACCATGACCATGACGGAGGGAATCAACATCAGAGAAGGTTACAAACGGATTGGGATCCATTCGCCGACGGAGGTGATTGATAATGACTAATGAGCCAAGAGCTATGCAGGAAATTCATAAAATACGCGAAGTGATTTATGAGGAAACAAGATACATGTCGCAGGAGGAACGTTCCGCCCTCACTCGAAGAGAAGCGCAGGAAGTAATAGAAAAGTACGGACTAAAAGTGAAGCGGTTAGAACGGTCATAAGTCAAAACAATGGTATAACGAATACTCAACTTAATAATTCGAGATTGGAAGCTATAAAAAATGCTGACCGACACGATGGAAACAACGGTTGAAGCCTTCATCGTCAAAGTGAAAATAGAGCACAATGGTATAGAATATTATTGAATGATTACGAACGTGAAAGGAATTGTTGACTGTGAATGACATAGAAAAGTATGAATATTGGCTTGCGCACGCGCAGGATGATTTACAAACCGCAAAAGCTATGTTTCATGCAAAACGGTGGATGTATGTTATGTTTTGTTGCCAACAGGCAGTTGAAAAATTAATTAAAGGATTATATGGTTTGCACCTTGGTTTTGATAATATACCGCGTATCCATAATATTTCACGCTTGATAAGCTATTTTACAGAAAAATTATCCCAGCCTGTAACGCAGGAGAAATTTGACTTTTTCGACATTTTAACACAATACTATCTCAATAACAGATACCCCGATTATATAGAAGATTTATTAACACAAACAAAAGAGGACAGCGCAAAGGATATCCTCACAAAGACAGCGGAGGTCTTCGCATGGCTACAAACTTTGAAACCGTAAGAGAAGAAAGCAGACGTTATGCCGCAGAAGTCAGCCGACATCTGCCAGTTGATAAAGCGTACTTATTTGGTTCTTATGCCAAAGGGACTGCGGATGAACTCAGTGATGTGGACGTTGCTTTCTTTTTACGCGACTATAGCGGAAAAACACGCTTTGATGTTGGTTTACAGCTTTTGAAAATTAGCCGTTCATTTAACGCTAATTTCGAACCTCTTGTATTTGAATCAGCTGAAATAGAGCGGAATAATCCTTTTGTCAATGAAATTATTAATACCGGCTTTGAATTATAGGCATATACTATGAGAAATGAAACCATGTCAATGCCTACCAACACAAAGGAATCCGGACTCGAATCCTTAATCGTCAACTGGCTCGTCGCTCAAAACGGCTTCGAGCAAGGCGCAAACGTGGACTATAACCGTGAATACGCTGTTGATGAAGTTCGCTTGTTTCGGTTCTTGGAGTCCACTCAGCCGGAGCAGATGACAAAACTCGGCATACGCGACAGCGACTTGAAGCGCGCACAGTTCCTTGACCGCCTGCGCGGCGAAATAGCCAAGCGCGGCGTTATCGACGCGCTGCGAAACGGCGTCTGTACCCCGCAAGTCTTACAATGTTCTACATGACCCCGTCGGAGAAAAATCCGAAAGCAAAAGAACAATTCGCAAAAAATATATTCAGCGTGACGCAGCAGTTGCAGTATTCAAACGATAACACGAAACTTGCGCTTGACTTGGCTGTTTTTATAAACGGTTTGCCCGTGATTACCTACGAATTGAAGAACCAGCTTACCAAACAGGACGTGGAGGACGCTGTATACCAGTACCAAAACGACCGCGACCCTAAAGAGCTTTTATTCCAGTTCAAGCGTTGCATGGTGCATTTCGCTCTTGACGACGCGCGGATTAAGTTCTGCACGAAGCTCGACGGCAAAAAATCATGGTTCCTGCCCTTTGACAAGGGCTATAACGACGGAGCGGGCAACCCGCCCAACCCTGACGGGATTATGACAGATTACCTCTGGAAAGAGATTCTAACCAAGACCGAACTTGCTAACATCATTGAGAACTATGCGCAGGTAATTGAAGAAAAGGACAACGATACGGGCAAGGTAAAGCATAAGCAAATATTTCCGCGCTATCATCAGCTTTCGGTTGTCAAAGAGCTGCTTGCCGATATTCAGAAAAACGGAGTCGGGCGGAAATATCTCATACAGCACAGCGCAGGCAGCGGCAAATCAAATTCAATAGCGTGGCTTGCCCATCAACTTGTCGGGCTTGAAGTAAAGGGCGTCAACGTGGCGGATTCAGTCGTTGTTGTTACTGACCGCGTGAACCTCGACCAGCAGATTAAAAATACCATCAAACAATTCATGCAGGTCGGCAACACCGTAGCGTGGGCAGAGCATTCAGACGACCTTCGAAAAGCTATCAAGGACGGGAAGAAAATTATCATAACGACGGTACACAAGTTCCCGATAATTCTCAACGGCATAGGAACGGCGCACAAGAACCGCAAGTTTGCCATTATCATAGACGAAGCGCACAGTAGCCAGAGCGGCAGCATGTCGGCTCAGATGAATATTGCCCTCGGCGACGACTATGATCCCGACTCCGACATTGAGGACAAAATCAATATGCTCGTCGAGGGGCGAAAAATGCTGACCAACGCAAGCTACTTTGCGTTCACCGCCACGCCGAAGAATAAGACCCTTGAAATGTTCGGCGTCGCCGCTCCGCAATCAGACGGAGTTGTAAAACACTTCCCTTTCCATATCTATTCAATGAAGCAGGCTATTCAGGAGGGGTTTATCAGCTATATCTCGGCGGAGCGGAGCGGGAAAAGCTTGACCCGATACTCGACGCTTGCGCTGCGCTGTATAAACAGCTTGATGAGAAAGCTCAAGTAGAATTTAAAGCGTCTGCTAAAGATTTTGTCCGCACCTATGGTTTCTTAGGCGCTATCCTGCCATATGGCAACCCTGAATGGGAAAAACTGTCAATCTTTATGAGTTTGTTCTTGCCGAAACTGCCTTCTCCGGTTGAAGAAGATTTGTCGCAGGGCATATTGGAGGCAATTGACCTCGAAAGTTATCGCGCCGAAGCCAAGGCTCAAATGGCGATTCAACTTGAAGATTCAGACGCGGAAATTGAGCCTGTTCCGACAAGCGGACAAGGCGGAAAAAGTGAGCCTGAACTTGATTTGCTTTCTGCCATCGTCAACACATTCAACGATATGTTTGGAAATATAGACTGGAAAGATGCAGACAACGTAAGAAGGCAGATAGCGCGTATTCCCGCGATGGTGTCAAAAGACCAAACATATCAGAACGCTATGCGGAACGCGGATAAGCAGGAAGCCCGCACGGAGAGCGACCGTGTTTTGAAGGCGGTTATTTTAAGTATAATGTCGGACAACATGGAGCTTTTTAAACAATTCAACGACAACCCCGCGTTCAAGAAATGGCTGTCCGAGATGGTGTTCAACGCCACTTATAACAAAGACGGTAAACCTCTTGAATAAAAAGGAGCTGTAACAAAAGTAGTATATTGGCTAGCCAAACCACAATATATAGTGGTTGTTTGGTATTGTGTGCACAATATGTTGTAGGGGCGGCATTCTGCCGCCAGCTTTTGTTACAGCCCCAATAACTCTTTTTTATTTCGTTGTTTTTTAGAATTGGTGGCGGCGACTGGATTCGAACCGGTGGCCTAGCGGGTATGAACCGCTTGCTCTAACCAACTGAGCTACGCCGCCACATAAGTCGGATTTGTGGATAAAACTTTGTTGCTGAAACCGCATTATTGCTTATGCTAAACAATACAAAAACACGCTTTTTTCGTTCAGTTTTAACATCATAAAACGCTGCGATTTTATAGTTTTTATACCCAAGCTCCGAGTTACGCGTGACATTATAGCAAATTATTCATGTTTGTAAAGCTTTCGACTTTCACGTTGCCTCATTAAAAATGACCTAAAAATGATCCGGTTTTTTGATTTTACCATGAAATACCAGTGCCAAAAACCACTGGATTACCACGTAGCAAAATACCTATCGCTTCGCTGGCACTTCCGTCGCTGCGCTCCTCCTGAGACGCGGGCGTAAAGAGCGGCTTCGCCGAGGCGCAAAGACGTGAAATAGACAAATTTCATTCATCGTGGTGAACTGCAAGTTCATGGGCATTTATCTTTAACTTCACACTCCGCGTTTTACAGCAGAACCAACTCCACGTTATCGCCCGGGTTAAGGCCAGGGCTACCTCCCTCTATATCTATGAGCGCGTTGCAGCCTAAGAGAGATAAGAGCGCCCCCGACGAATGGCTATGCGGGGCAATTTTGACGCGCCCGTTTTCGTATACTGCCCGCACAAATCGCCGCTCCGGGCTACGCTTCGAAAACGCATCATCCATTATGCCTTTTACCCTTACCAGCTTCAGTCTCAGGTCGCCCGAAAGCTTGTGCAGCGACGGCCTGCCTAGCAATTCAAAGTTCGTCATTGCGGCAAACGGGTTGCCCGAAAGGCAGAGCAAAAGCTTTTCGCGGTAAATTGCCGCGAGCACGGGCGTGCCGGGCTTCAGCGAGATTTTCCAAAAAAGGATAGTAGCGCCAAGCCGCGAAAGAACCGCGTGCATTATGTCCCTGCGACCGACGGAGACTCCGCCCGTGGTGAAAAAAATGTCCACGCCGTCTATTTCCCGTTCTATTATCCGGCATACCTCCAGCACGTCGTCTTTCGCGTTGTAAAGGCTTATAACGTCCGCGCCGAGATTTTCCATACGCCCCGCAAGCATAAACAGGTTCGAATTGTATATTTTGCCTTGCTCCAACGGCTCTCCCAGCAGCGTCAGTTCGTCTCCTGTGGACAGGAGTCCCGCCTTTACCCTGTCTCTCACTAAAACGCGGCTGTGCCCGACGCTTGCCAGAACAGCCAAATGGGCGTAACTGACGACACTGCCGCAACTCAGTATCCTCGTCCCCTTTTTTATGTCCTCGCCCTTGAAGCATATGTTTTCCTGCGACTTTACAGAAACGTAAAAGCACACTTCCTGCTCGCCGTCGTCGGTATCCTCCTGCTTCACAACGCAGTCGGCCCCCTTGGGAATCATGCTTCCCGTCATAATCCTTGCCGTAGAGCCGGGGGAGATCGTTCCATCCCAAAATACTCCGGCGGGTATTTCTGCCGCCGCCTTGAGTTTTACAGGTTTGTCGCGCGAAGCTTGGGCAATATCGGCGGCGCGTTGTGCGTAACCGTCCAAAGGCGAGCGGTCAAAAGGCGGCATATCGATTGGCGCGTGTACGTCCTCTACTGATATGCGCCCTATGGCTTTCTCCAATGAAATGAGCCGCGTGCGCGTTATGGGGCGTATTTCGTTAAGAAGCGTTTCTGTTGCCTGCTCAAGCGTTATCATTTAAACCCCTTCTCTTTCAAAAAGCTCATTATTAAATCCGCCATCGGCGCCGCGTCGTCAAGCGGGAGCAGTGGAACGGAAGTCTTTGCTTCGGTTTCCAAATCGTAATCTCCCGCGACGGCAAAAAGCTCCTCGTCCTTGCAAAAGGGATCTAGGGCTTTATTTGCCGCCCTGCGGATTTCTATTTTAAGGGCGCTATCGCGCTTGTAGCCTTCTGTGAGAATCAAATCGGCCTTTCCTCTAAACCGAAGTGCAAGCGCGCTTAAATTTTCCTCGTGCTCCCATTTTTCGATTACCGCGATTTTTGCGGGAGAGGAGACGACGGTTATGTCGGCGCCTGCCTGAGTTAATCTCCAGCTATCCTTACCCGGCATGTCCATATCGAACGAATGGGCGTCGTGCTTTATAACGCAGAGTTTAATACCGCGTTTTTTTAAAGCGGGAATCAGCTTCTCAAGGTAAGTAGTCTTCCCGGAATCGGAATAACCGACAACGGACAACACCGGCGGCACAGAATCATTGAACATTTCAAAATCCCCCCGAAATTTGTACTAAAAATTTAATAACATTATATAATATAACGACATTTGACTATAAATATACCGAGGAGGAGAAAACATGCAGGACGTAAGGAAAATTTTGAAAGATTTTACAGACGGTGTAGGCGGTTTATCAAATAGTAACGGACAAGTTATTAAAGCGTTCATGGATTTACAGGGCGCCACATATGGCGATTCCGCGATCTCCAACAAGTGCAAGGAACTCATCAGCGTCGCTATTGGCGTGTATAATCGTTGTCAATACTGTATTGTATTTCATGTGTTCAAAGCATACGAAGCTGGCGCAACAAGGGAAGAAATTCTGGATGCGGCAATGGTCGCAGCGGGCGGTTTCGGAGCGGGCCCAAGCATTGCGTATTCCGCAACAACACTGTTAGATGCAGTGAACGAATTCGAAAACGATTTTAAATAAACCGTAGCTCAGGGAGAAAGGCTCTATGGCGAACCTCATTCTTATGCCGGAACTCAGCCCGGATGCGAAAAAATATACGATAGTTGAATGGCATAAGCAGGAAAACTCTCCGGTTCACGCGGGAGACGTTATTTTTACTGCGGTCGTGGGCAAGGCAAATGTCGAGGTTGAGTGCGAGCATGACGGAACGCTGCTGAAGATAATTGTAACGGGCGGCAAGAAGGCCAAAGCTGGTCAGCCCATAGCAGTTGTCGGGGAAGCAGGCGAAGAGCTGCCCGATTTATCCGCATATGAACAGAGTGACTTAAAGGATGAGGACGCTATTTCCGTAGCGATTATTGGCGGCGGGCCCGGTGGCTACGTCGCCGCAATCGCTGCGGCGCAAAGGGGCGCGCGCGTGACGTTGATAGAAAAGGACAAACTGGGCGGTACATGCCTGAACGCGGGTTGTATCCCCACGAAATCGCTGCTCCATAGCGCCGAAATATTAGCACAGTTAAAAACGGCAGGCATATACGGCGTCATATCGGGCGAGCCGGCGTTCGACTGGAATGCTGTGCTGGCCCGTAAAGACGCCGTTACTAAACAACTGCGCGACGGAATAACCGGCCTTATGTTACAGAACGACATTGAAGTTCTGCACGGGGAAGCGTCGTTCAGCGCTCAGAAAGAGTTGACGGTGCTTCAGGGCGACGGTCAGCGGCTCACCCTCGCGCCCGACCGGATAATTATCGCGTCAGGAGGAGCGCCTGTTATGCCGCCGATTCCGGGCCTGCGGGACAATCCGCATTGTATCGATTCAACCGCCGCGCTCTCCTTGCCGGAGTTTCCAAAGCGCATGGCCGTCATCGGAGGCGGCGTTATAGGCATTGAGCTGGCGTTCGCATACGCCGGGTTCGGCGCGGAGGTCACAGTGTTGGAACTACTGCCGAAGCTGCTGCCGATGATGGATGAGGAACTGACCGCGCACGTTAGGCAAAATATGGAAAAAGCGGGGATTCGTTTTCATCTTGAGACAAAAGTCGCCGCAGTTCATCCGCAGGAAAACGGCGTGCAGGTGGAGGCCGTTTTGCCGGACGGGAGCACGGTTATGATAGAGGCGGATAAAGCGCTCTTTGCTGTCGGCAGGTGCCCCATGACCGAAGGGCTTAATCTCGCGGCCGCCGGTATCGAAACGGAGCATGGCAGGATACTTGTCAACAAACGGATGTGTACAAATGTCCCGGACGTCTATGCCATAGGCGACTGCGCGGGGCGGATAACGCTCGCGCATACCGCTTCAGCGATGGGAGAGACAGCGGCGATAAACGCTACGGGCGGCCGCTCGATATACCGGGACGACGTCTGCCCGGCGTGCGTGTACGTGCAGCCGGAATTCGCGGGCGTCGGCCTGACCGAACAGCAGGCCATAGAAAAAGGAATTTCATATAAAGTAGGCCGGTTCCCGATGGCGGCGAATGGAAAAGCGCTGATATCGGGCGATGCGGACGGGCTTGTGAAAGTAATAGCCGAAAAATCGTCGGACGAGATTTTAGGCGTGCATATCCTTGGGCCAAGAGCGACGGACATTATTGCGGAAGCGGCGCTCGCTATCAGGATGGGCGCGACTACGGGGCAGTTCGCCGATACGATTCACGCGCACCCGACCGTGTCTGAGTGCTTGAGGGAAGCGGCGCTTGCTGTCGACGGACGCGCTATACATTTTAAGTAGTTTTTAATAAGGAGGCTTGTCAGCATGTCTCAAAACCCGCCTTTCAGAAAACGGGAAGATCTGGACAAATATGCTGTCGCAAAGAACGCGCCAGTTTGGCTCGGCGGCAAAAAGGTAATAGCCGACCGGGTGGTCAAAACCGCCTGCCCGCACAACTGCTACGATACTTGCGGGCAATTGGTCTATGTGAAGGACGAGCGCGTTATCAAAATCGAAGGCGACCCCGAACACCCGATAACGCGGGGCCATCTTTGCCTGAAAGGCTTTGCCAACGTTGAAAAAATCAACAGCCCCGACCGGATAAAATACCCGATGCTGAGAATCGGCGAACGGGGCGAAGGGAAATTTAAACGCATCTCATGGGACGAGGCGTTTGACTACATGGTCGGGAATATGAACCGAATCCGCAATAAATACGGCGGAGAGGCGCTGATGGAATACGGCTATTCCGGCAACCGCGAACACATGGCGAAAGCCGTTGCGGGAAGGCTGCTAAATTTAATCGGCGCGACTAAGCTGACAGGATCTTTCTGTCTGCTCTCCGGCGCGTCCGGTTCCTATCACAGCGTCGGATCCCAGCACACGACGCCGCCTGAAATCTGGTCGGAACATTGCGAGCTTGTGCTGCTGGTGGGGCGCAACCCGTCCGCCACAAACCCGCATATCTATCCGTTCCTCTACCGCGCCAAAGAGCGGGGCGCGAAACTTATAGTAGTAGACCCCTATGTCACGGGCGTAGCGTCCAAAGCCGATCTGCATCTAAGGCCGCGCCCGGGTACGGACGGCGCGCTGGCGCTCGGCATGATAAGCTGGATTATCGCAAACGATTTACATGACAAGGAATATATCGCGAGGCATACAACAGGGTTCGAAGAGCTGAAAGAACTCGCGCGGCAGTGGACGCCGGATTATACGGAGCAAATAACGACAGTCCCAGGTGAACAGATAATAGAAGCCGCGGAACTGTACGCGACGCATGTCTCCCATATGGAATGCGGCTACGGCCATCAGCGCTATTCCAACGGGCACCAGGCGCAGCGCGCGCTGGCGTGTCTCGCGGCGGTGTGCGGCCATATCGGTAAAAGGGGCGCAAGCTACAATTGCGTTGACTCGATGTGCTTCCCCGCTATAGACGGGTTCATGAAAACTGCAAAAGTTGCCGTGCCGGAGGGCGCTGTTATAAAGCCTACCCGCATGGTGAACATCGCGGCGTTCGCCACGGCGGTACACAAGGCGAAGAAACCGCCGATAAAAGGCGTCATCTCGTATCGCGGCGGCTTGATTTCCCAGCAGCCGTGGGTGGATTACACAATTGAGGCGGTGAAGAAGCTGGAAATGTTCGCCGTTATCGAGCAGTTCATGACGGACGACACGGATTGGGCGGACTTGGTGCTGCCCGCCTGTCATTACCTCGAACAATACGGATTTCATCCGTCATATTGGCATCACTATTTCCAGACGACCGTCCCCGTTTGTCAGCCGTACTACGAAGCGGTTCCCGATCTGGAGATTTTCGAGGAGCTGGGGCGCAGGATGGGATATGAGGAATATTTTCCGCGCGACCGTACCGGCCTCGACTATATCAAGATGCTGGTCGGGGAGGATGCGGACGTGGATATGGCGACGTCGCCCAACGGCCCGATTCGCTTCAGCGAGGATTGGTGCCCGAAAGTACCGAATGAAAACGGAAAATTCGACACCCCGTCCGGAAAATTCGAGTTTTATTCCTCCACGATGGCGGAGCGGGGCAAAAAATTCAAAGGAGATTTCAATCCCCTGCCCAATTTTGTGGAACCGGATGAAAGCGTATTCGGTACGCCAAAGCTTGCGAAGAAATATCCGCTCAGCGTGATTTCCCAGCATCCGGCGTTCCGTACGCATTCGCAGTACTGCAATTTGCCGTGGATAAAAGAGATTGAGGGGCCTACGCATATCTTCATGAATAGAGAGGACGCGGAGTCCCGGAATATACTGGACGGGGATAAAGTCAGGATATATAACGACCGCGGCGAGCTCAATGATATCGTCGTCAAGGTCAGCATACGCGTGAAAAGGGGCGTCATTGAATTTAGCAGCGGAATGTGGGTCAAATACGGCGGCAGCGTAAACAAGCTGACGGGGCTGAGCTTGGGCGGCCCGAGAGACGTGCTGGCCGAGGACGGCATAATGTACGAATACCATCCGCTTTTGGACGGCAATACGACCGCTTACTTCAATACGTTGGTACAAGTTGAGAAAATGTGAAAGGAACAGTATGAAAAAGCAGCTTACTCTATACGTCGATACGAACCGCTGCATGAACTGCCGCGCGTGTGAGACCGCCTGCAAATTGGAGAACAGTTTACCGGCAGGCCCGCGTTACACGATGGTCACCGAGACCGAGATGATGGACGGCGAAATTCCGAAGTGCATGTTTCTGCCGATGCCGTGCCTGCATTGCGGAGACGCGTTCTGCGTGAAGGCCTGCCCGACCGGCGCAGTGCGAAAGCGCGCGGACGGCGTGGTGCTGGTTACGAAAAGCAGGTGCATCGGCTGTCACGAATGCCTGTGGGCGTGTCCGTTCGGCGTTCCGCAGTTTGGAGAGGACGGCAAAATGAGCAAGTGTACGCTCTGCGCCAACGCGATAGACGAAGGCGGCAAACCGGCTTGCGTAAAAGCTTGTCCCGCGGAGGCAATTATGTTCGGCTCAACGGAAGAAATTTCGGAAATAATGCGCAAGCGCTATGCCGCAGCGTCTTTCCACAAACGGGAAACCGTGGCGGCACGATAGTAAATAACGCTCGTCGTATGTTAGAATCGGGCTCTGAATTTACGCAAAATTGCGAAGTTATTATTTCGAAACGAAGTACAGTGGGTGTTACTTTTGAAAATTCTGTCCATTGATCGCGCGCTGTGCAACGCCTGCGGCGCTTGCGAAATATGTTGTTCAATTCGCAAAACAAAGTCCGCCGGGACTGACGGCGCGCGAATCCGTCTTATGCGGCCCGGCGGCGCTGAAGCTGCTTACGTAACGTTTTGCCAGCATTGCGCGGAAAGCGCTTGCGTGACCGCGTGCCTGAAGAATATAATCGAAAAAAACGCGGATACAGGCACCGTGACACGCCGTACTGAAGGCTGTTTCGCCTGCGCCGCATGTTACGTGCAATGCCCCGTAGGCGCGGTCACGTACGACAGCGCACAAAACGTTTATACCACCTGCGACTTCTGCGACGGAGACCCGCTCTGCGTCAAAATCTGTCCGACAGGCGCGCTCAGCTACGCCGAACCGTCGAACACGAGCCGTGATTTCAGGGAAGCATACAGCTATGACCATTTCCATAAGCTGATTGGAGAGAGTGAGCTATGAACGCGCGATGCGCGATTATCGACTTATCCGCCCTTTCCGTGGAAATGCGGACGCTAAGCGGTATCGGCTGGGAAATTCATTTAAAATGGCTGAAAGATTTATGGCGCCAAAACCACGGCATGGTTGCGCTGTCCACGGGGGCGCTCTCCGGAACCGGCGCGCCGGGTTCCGGCGGTTTCTGCTGGTGTTGTTGGAGCAGGAACAGGTTTCACGTTGTCCCGGCGGAAGGACGGTTTGGCGCCGCCTGCCGTTACGGAGGGATTGACCATCTGCTTTTGAAAGGCGCAGCCGAACACCCGAGCGAACTAATTATCCGAAATGGTGAATTCACTTTTTCCGCAGCGTCGGCAAAACAATACGGCGCGGCGCAACAGTATCGGGGAATCTGGCGGCGGATTGACGGAGACGCTTGCGTAATGACCGTCGGCGCACGCGAAATCTTGGAGGACGGTGTTTTCCGGGTAGGCGATTCGTCGCTTGCGCGTAAGCTCAAGAAAGTTAATCTGCGCTCAATTTCCGTCATGGCGGCTGGCGGCATCCCGATTCATTCGCCGGAATTATTTTTGGCGGTTTGTCAGGAGATATATCGAGCGCGGAGGGGTATGCGAAGGGACGGGGCGCAAAATACTTTTTCGCGGTATCTTTCTCTCCGCAATGCGACCGATGACGGCAGGGCTTTTCCGCCTCTTGCAATGGACGGCGCCGGGGTTCGTCCTGCGCTCGAATCCATGCTGGGTCTTTGCTGGGGAAATGATTTTCCGCTTGATAACCCGCTTTCATACGCCGCCCGCCTTATGAACGCCTATACCGGCAAACCGTTTTCGGCCCGTTCCCTCGAAAAAAGCGCCATCGAAGCCGTTGACGCCGCCCGGAGCGCGCGTTGCGGGAAAGAGGAAGGCGGCGCATATGGCCAATAAACGATTCGACATAATAATAATCGGCAATGGCGTCGCGGGGAACGCTGCGGCGCTTGCTGCGCGGAAGGCCGACCCGAACATCAGCATCGCGGTCGTTGAGGAGCTTCCTCATCCGATATACGCCGCGGGCGCGCTGCCGGATTACCTTGCGGGCGATTTGAAAAAGGAGGACGTTTTCATGGCGGAAGACCCTCTCGCGCGTACAATAGACTTCTACCTCGGCGCGCGCGTCGAATCTGTCGATCCAAAGCGGAAACGCGTCACGACAAACAGCGGGCAGATAATGCGTTACGGTAAACTAATTCTGGCCTCGGGCTCCGTGCCGGTTCAGCTTCGCAAAATGCAGGGGACGGCCTTGAGCGGCAATTTCGTGTTGAAAACCGTTGCGGACGCAGAACGCATCGCGGCATATCCGGCAAAACGCGCCGTAGTCGTCGGTTCTGGCGCTATAGGGACGGAGAGCGCGCTGGCTCTCGCCGGACGCGGAATTGCGGTTACAATTGTGGAACTGCTCGAATGGGTCAACAAAAAAGCGCTGGATTACGCAACTGCGAGCAGGGTAGTAAAAGAGCTGGAAGCGAGAAAAATAAGAGTACACACGAGCGAAAATGTAGTCGCAGTGGAGGGTGAAACCCGCGTGGAAGCAGCCGTCACGAGCAAACGGGTTATTCCCTGCGATTTGATAATATGGGCGGTAGGCGTGCGGCCGGTTGTCGATTTGGCCGCGCGGACGGGCATTACGCTGGGGGAAACTGGCGGCGTTAAGACTGACGAGTACATGCAAACCAATTACCCGGATATTTACGCTTGCGGGGATTGCACCGAGTCCGTAGACCAGTTCCGCTGTAAGCCGGTTCTCAATATGCTTTGGGAATCGGCGGCGCGTCAGGGCAAAGTTGCGGGCAGTTGCGCCGCAGGAATTGACGCAACGTTTGACACGTCGTCCGCCGTACTTATAACCTATATCGGAGACAAGCCCGTGGTCGCATTCGGCGCGACTGAAGCGGATTTGGCGGGATCCGGCGCTCCGTATGAGATATTGGAAAGGGAAACCATGGATTCATACAGCAGGGTTTTGCTTCAGGGCGACCGCGTTGTCGGCGCGCAAATGCTCTTCACGATGGAAGGCGCGGCTCTGCTGCTGGCGCAGCATAAAAAAGGCGAGCCGGTTGAACGGCGCCCGGGTAAAATAGAGGAACATATGCGGTACCCCGCCCAACAGGCGGCGCTCGCTGCTTTTTTAGAGAGGTTTAAATCGCGGCGGGTAAAACGATGATCCGTTACCTTCAAAGCCCAAGCGCCGATCCATACTGGAATCTGGCGCTGGAACAGGTTCTGTTTGATACGCTTCGCGAAAACGACAGCTGTTTCATGTTCTGGCAAAACGACAACGCCGTTATTATCGGAAAATACCAGAATACGCTTGCTGAGATAAACGCGGCTTTCGTCAAAGAACAAGGGATTAAAGTTGCGCGGAGGTTATCCGGCGGCGGCGCGGTCTACCACGATATGGGGAACCTCAATTTCACGTTTATCGTCAACTGCGGCGAACCAAATTTCGATTTTTCCATTTACTGCGGGCCGATTATCCGCGCTCTGCGATCACTTGGTGTTGCGGCGGAGCTTTCGGGCCGGAACGACATCACTATAGACGGCGTAAAATGCTCAGGAAACGCTCAGTATTATCGCAAAGGCCGCCTAATGCACCATGGCGCGATTTTATTCGACTCAAACCTCGACATGCTGGCGGGCGCGCTCAACGTGCCGGCGGACAAAATAAAGTCAAAAGGTATCCCGTCGACGCCGAGCCGGGTTACTAATATCAAACCCCACTTGCGGGAAAGCGCGACCATCGAAAAGTTCCGGGATTGTTTAAAAGAGTTCCTGTTTCAAGATAACGAAGGCCGCATGACGGAAAGTGAGCTCCAAAGTACGGAACTGGAAGCGGCGAAAACGTTACGTGACACGAAATACGCGCTATGGGACTGGAATTACGGGAGTTCGCCAGCTGGCAGCATCCGCAAAAAACGGCGGATAGAAGGCTGCGGAACAATAGAAGCGTATATGGATGTGGAAAAATACACGATAAGCAGGCTTGCTTTTCACGGCGACTATTTCAGCCATGAGGACTCAAATTTACTGGCGGAACAATTAGTCGGACGCCCGCTGGAGGAGGAGGCGCTACGTCAGCGGCTAGCGGGGCTTTGCATCAGCAACTATTTTCACAACCTGTCGGAAGAACAATTGATTTCGCTGCTTCTGTGTTAAGATATATCAAGAATTCTGGAATAGTTTGAAAGTAATCAGACGAAAAGTTGTAAATAATATTAAATAATAAATATTTACGATAAATTTGAGAGCTTGATATAGGGGGTTAGCAACAATGAAAAGTAATGTATGGAAACTGGCGGTACTATCAGCCTCAGTGTTAATGCTATTACTAGCGCTTGCATTGACGCTGTTTTTAAATTTTGACTCTTCGGACTTAGTGTCAGTGACGGACGAAATCGACGCTCTAACGACGGACATGACCAACGTGCCAGTAACGGACATTATCTACGTACCGGAGGAGGCTACGGTAAATATGCCCTTGCCCCTTACAGGTACGGTGCTTCCGGCTAGCGCGACCAATAAGGACATAGTCAGCAGCCTCTTCTCTCGCCCGCTCCTACACGCTAAATCTTTTACGTAATACAACGGAAAGACGTCAGTTTACCAGGCTTTGTATCTGTTCTATGGGCAAACCGGCGCTTTGGGCGATAATGTCAGGAGGTATGCCGTTTGCCAAAAGTTTTTTTGCCATTTCTTCTTTGCCTTCTTGTCTGCCTTCTTGCCTTCCTTCTTGTCTGCCTTCTTGCCTTCCTTCTTGCCTTCCTTCTTGCCTTCCTTCTTGCCTTCCTTCTTGCCTTCCTTCTTGCCTTCCTTCTTGCCTTCCTTCTTGCCTTCCTTCTTGCCTTCCTTCTTGCCTGCCTTTTTCCATGCCTTTTTCCATGCCTTCTTCTCTGGCTTCTTCTCTGGCGTAATGGATTGCTTTTTCTTCATCGTAAATCAATGAAAACATTACTTCCACCTCGTTTCTATTCGTTTCCAAAAATTCGGTTAGTATTCCTTCCTTCAGGCATCCTTCCACTGCTATTCGAATTGCATCCGCCAAGGGCTTTCCTTCATTTCGCCCTTCATGGACTTTCGCTACAAATATGGAATAGCCTCTGAGAAGCGCGTTCTTTTCCAACACTTCCACATTCTTCTCGTAATTAATATTGATTACGTTCACTATCAACTCTAATCCAGGCGCCTCATCCGCTTCCATGCCTATGAATGCATCGGATAAACGCATTACTCCACGATGGGAGTATTGTTGCCGACCGTTATACAATACATAAAATTCTGGCTTCAGTAGTTTTATCTGCTTTTCTTTATACAATGCTTCTCCAAGCTTACTATTCATCTCGTAAAACATCAGGATGTATTGTAAAGAACGTAGCGGCATGTTCTTATTCAGCGTTGACTGGTGCTCAATAATCACTACAAGTTTCCCGTCGATAGTGAACGCCAAATCGTTACGCAATTTTGACAGTAATACATTTTCCAGCGTCGTTACTTCAATGGCTGTATTTTTATCATATTTTTTACCGGTGATATCGCAGTATAACTGCAGAGCTTTCTCCGGCGCTTTAAAAAGAAACCGGAAAATGCTGTCCTTATACTCCCTGTTTACGCCCAAACATTCCACCTCATTCTCTTTATGACAAGCTTCCCGGGTAGCGGAAAGACATTAGTTTGTCAGGCTTTGTATCTGTTCTACGGGCAAACCGGCGCTTTGGGCAATAATGTCAGGAGGTATGCCGTTTGCCAAAAGTTTTTTTGCCATTTCTTCTTTGCCTTTTTCTATGCCTTTTTCCATGCCTTTTTCCATACCTTTTTCCATACCTTTTTCCATGCCTTTTTCCATGCCTTTTTCCATGCCTTTTTCCATGCCTTTTTCCATGCCTTCTTCTCTGGCATAATGGATTGCTTTTTCTTCGTCGTAAATCAATGAGAACATTACTTCCACCTCATTCCTATTCGTTTCCAAAAATTCGGTTAATATTCCTTCCTTCAGGCATCCTTCCACTGCTATTCGAATTGCGTCCGTCAAGGGCTTTCCTTCATTTCGCCCCTCATTGACTTTCGCTACAAATATGGAATAGCCTCTGAGAAGAGCGTTCTTTTCCAGTACTTCAACATTCTTGTCGTAATTAATATTGATAACGTTTACTATCAACTCTAATCCAGGCTCTTCATCCGCTTCCATGCCTATGAATGCATCGGATAAACGCATTACTCCGCGATGGGGATATTGTTGTTGGCCGTTATACAATACATAAAATTCTGGCTTCGGCAGTTTTAACTGCTTTTCTCTATACAATGCTTCTCCAAGCTTGCTATTTATCTCGTAAAACATCAGACAGTATTGTAAAGAACGTAGCGGCATGTTCTTATTCAGCGTTGACTGGTGCTCAATAATCACTACAAGTTTCCCGTCGATAGTGA
>Ga0082212_10001358_pt1 | contig 35954 bp, 34 predicted proteins | sample TergutNt197P3_FD_71548 | JGI IMG/M metagenome (GOLD analysis project Ga0082212, IMG submission 71548) | Neocapritermes taracua P3 segment gut microbial communities from Petit-Saut dam, French Guiana - Nt197 P3 | ecosystem: Host-associated > Arthropoda: Insects > Digestive system > Gut ...
GAGCTCAAAAACCTCGGCCAAGGTCGGTATCTCCATGAAAAAAGGAGATATTTTGCCACGCTTATTGAAATTTAGCTTCTTTATCTCGGAAAGAGAGAAATCCTTCACATAGCCGAGCCCGTCACTGGTGCGGTCAACCGTTTCGTCGTGGATGACGACAACCTCGCCGTCCCGGGTTAGTTGTATGTCAAACTCCACGCCGTCAGCTTCAAGGCGGGCCGCCTGCTGAAAGCTCGGCAGCGTGTTTTCAGGCGCCAAGTGGTAAGCGCCGCGGTGTCCCCAAATTTCCATCAGGCCCACCGCGCCTTTCCGTTTTCAATCACCCGGTCCCGCCCCGCGCCGAAGCGGACAAAACGTGCGCCCCTGGCCTCGGGGTTTACTATGAGGACATCCCAGCACTCCTGTGAAGCCTCTCTCAACCGTCTTTCCGGGGTCACGAAACCTTCGGTTTTGTATTCTGTAAAAGCCTCGCACTTGGCGTTGGCTATGGACACTATCGGGAACCCCTCGTCATTGTCGAGGCAATCGGCGTGATTATGCCCGTTGATCCAGGCGAGAATTTTATTCGCATAAAGGTTTAAAATTTCTAAAAGTTCCTTCTCCCCGCGCAGGGCTTTGGTCCAGTATTGGAGCCTGGCCAGGGGGGGAAGATGAGAAATAATCAGGGCCGCGCCGCCCGTGGGCAGGCCGGCCAGGGTCTGTTCGAGCCAGCGTGCGCCTTCCAGGCAATAGCCGTACCGCAATTCCTCGTCCGGTTCAAAAGAATCGAGAAAAATGAGGCGTAGCCGTGGCAGATCAACGTAATATCTCGGTTCTTTGCCTTCAAGATAGATCTCACGCTGTTCTTCCACCGAAAAACATTCCGGATTGTTACGGAAATAATTCGAGTCGTGGTTGCCTAGGGCGACCCAAACCGGAAGACCGCAATTTTTCAGGCCGGCCAGCATATTTTTTACATAATGCCGCGTGACCTCACCCGAAACCAGGCCATCGGTCAAGTCACCCAAGTGAATGACTCCATCGAGGCCTATTTTCTGGTGGAGCAGTTCCAATCCGGTCAGCGTGTCCTCCCAGGTGCCGCCCACCGTGTAATGGGTATCGGCAAGCAGGGCGAAGACGTGTTCCCCTGGCCGCCTTAGGTCTTGCACCCGCTGCGCCACGCTAGAGGCCTCTGACCGGAGCCAGGATTTGATTGGCTCTGTTGGCAATGGCTCGGCCTCAAAGGCCAAAAAATCATTGATATCCTCCGTTGCCTCAAACCGGCCGCCATTTACTTTGCGCAGGCAAACACGAAAAAAAACACGGTCGTTGAACACATAATCGACCTGCCGGTAACTGTCGCCAGATAGGTCGTGTTGATAGATCGTCCAGTTCTGCTCCGGAGCGTAATCGTAGGTGTATAACCAGCGGGGCTCTATCTCCGGCCGATAGGTGGCCACATTGAATTTGCAGGCGGCGTCCTGGAGAGTCAGCCGTGCGCCAGGATGCGCGAGGTAAAATAGCGGCGTGCTGAGCATTTCGGGAAAACCCGACTCCCCGCCCCCATCCCCGGCGCGTATCTTCAGGCCCGCCCGGCCTAGGAGCCGCGTTTTCAACACGGCTCCTCCAGCTTGGAAAGTATGAATTCAACCACCCTTTTGGTGGATCGATTATCATGATGGATATGTAATTTGTTCAGCAGCACTTTTCTGGCCTCTTCATAATGATCTTCACCGTCGGCCACTTTCATAATAAAATCGCAGAAATCATGAACGCTTTTAATTTTTTCCCCTGGCATATAGGATTGCGGGTCGTCTTTCTCAGCTTCATACAACTCCAAATCCGTAATATCAAAACCGATAGGCTTGTTGACCAACAGATAATCGTAACAGACCGACGAAAAATCGGTGATCAGGGCGTCCGCCGCGCCGAGCAAAGAATATAAGGGAACGCTGAAACTTGATAATTTATCATCGGTGATGATTTTTATATTGGCCGTCTCTTGGGTGGAGACATATTTCATGTCCTGGGCTGGGTGGTATTTGACGATCAACAGGATGTTACGCGATTTCAGCTCCTTTTCTACTTCAACATAAAAGGCGCTGTCGGACTGCAAGGTAATATCGTTCTCTTTTTTTACGATATAGTCGTTCCTAGGCCGGTGAAACAGACGTGTAAACCGAAAATGCTTGAAGGTGGGCATCCATATAATGATTTTATTGTAGGCCTCAAGGCCCAGTTTTTTCCTGGTTCCGGCGACATCATCAAACAGCCGGTCGTTACGTGGCAAACCGCAGGCGATATTTTTTCTGTCATTCTTAAAAGTGTGTATCAAATAAGTGCTGTAATCATATTGATGACGAAAGTATTTTTTCACCGCTTCGGCTCTTTTTAGGCCGAAGGGACCGTGGGAAATACTGATTCTCAATTGTTTTTCATTATACATATTGCCTAAAAGCTGGTGCGTATAAATGCAACATTTGGCCGTGCTTTCACAATAAAAATTGACCAAATTGATCATCGGATAATCGAACAGTTTCCTGATGGTAGTTTTTGATTTTTCAAGGTGTTGCTGCTTCCGCGGGTTATCGCAAAGCCAAATAAACTTATAATCTTTAAATTCATCCATTTTAGTCATAAAGTTGAATACCTCAACCGTGCTTTCGCTGAAATCAGGCCTGGAACTGAATAGAATGGTGTCTTTCAATTCAAGCCCGGACGCGGCCCGGTGAAGAAAGTGGATAAACTTTCGGCTGAGGCTTATTAAAAGACCGTAAAACTTGTAGAATAATTCTTCAGCCATTTTCAGCCTGAACATCCCTATTTCAACCGTCTGCCTGAGGAGGCGCGTCCGGTTTCCTTATGCTAAAGCCTGTCTGAGGCGACCAAGTGATGATCAAGGCCGAGAGGCCGGCTTGGATTTGGGCCACATCTGCCTCTCGCCAAGCCAAGCTGGGGACACCGGTCAAATCCTCTAGCAACGCAGCCCGGGGCGGTGAAGCCCGCCGGGTTCCGTGGCAATAGGCCCAAAGGGAGGGAACCGGGAGACCGGCTAGCCGGGCGAGATCACTTATCAATCCATGGGCCATTCTTTGTTCCCTTCCCGAGAAACAGAGGGGAAAAGTCCGAGTATTTCTCCCCCTGTCATTAAGGTAAAATATTTATTATTACAATTAGTTGAGAAAAAGTAATGGTCATACCAAGGCCACCAAAAACCGCCTGAGCCTGGCTGACAAAGACCGAACATTTTGGGAGGACAAGGCCTTAGCTGTGGCAAATCCGAGCATTTTTAAAGCTGCCAACCGAACACGAAAAATATTTTCTACGCAAAATATTTTTTACACCAAATCGGCGGCCGTGTCAATAGGAGCGGGAAAAGATGGCTTCGGATTATGAGCTTGAGGCCGGTTCACCTCGTCACGCTCCGACCAGGAGGCTGTTAGGGGGGGATTATGTTGCCTTTTGGCCACACTCCGTATTTTGACAAGTGACTGGCCGCCGTTACTTTATTTTGGCGTTGAATCGCCTAATTTGTGGTATAATTCGGACGCCGAAAAGGAGAAAATGGAGTGGATGTTGGCGTTATCAGTTTTTTACCAGGCTGGGGTAAAACCCTTGAGGTTCAACGACCCTCCTGGGTTCGAACTCCTGTTCCCCAGCCAGTTTTCAGGAGGTTTATTCACCCTGTGGGCTATCGGGTGAATAAACCTTCTCTGCCGTTTCAGGCCGGCTTAGGGCCGGGAGCGAATTGATGTTGACCGCCGATTTTCATGTCCACACGCTCATGAGCGGCCACGCCTTCTGTTCATTCAATGAATGTGTCGCCGCCGCGGCAGCCAAAGGCCTGACCGTCCTGGGCCTCACCGACCACGGGCCAGCCTTGGAAAGAGCGCCTTACGAAGGCTATTTTTCAATGGCTCCCCGGGTGCCTCGTCATTTTCCTCCGGTGAGGGTCCTGTTCGGCTGCGAGACCAATATCCTGGATATTGACGGGACGCTGGATCTTCCTAAGCGGACCCTGGATCGGCTTGACCTGGTTCTGGCCCAGGTCCACCACCGCACCCCGTATGTCGGCCGAACGGAAAAAGACCACACCACGGCCCTGATCAACGCCCTGAAAAAGAATACGGTCCACATTATCTCCCACCTCTTCCGGCCGGATTTCCCCGTGGACTTGGAGGAGGTGTTGCCCGCGGCCATAGACCGGGGGGTGCTGATTGAGATAAACAAGAGCCTGATTCTGGACGCCATAAGCCGCATAGCCTCGGCCCCGGCCCGGCTTATCCTGGATCGGACCGCCGCGGCAATCGAATTTTTGCAGGCCCGGGACGAAGGTTATGTGCTGAACAGCGATGCCCACCACACCCTGGAGATAGGCGTTTCCAACGAAGAGATTGATTTGATGGGCCGGCACCTGCCCTTGGAAAGGCGTTACATTTATAATGACCGGTTGGATCTTCTAGCCGACCGCATCCCGGCCCTGGGCGATTCTTAGGTTTGTTTTTTCCGTTCGCCCGAAGGGGGCGGGCCGGGCTTGGCTTTGAGGGCATGGGGGGAGTCACCCCACTGGCCTAAACCCACTTCTTCGCCTATGGCCCTCACCCTCTCCGTCAGGCTGTCGCGGATTTTTCCCTCGTCGTCTTCAACTCCGGGCTTGTTATCATAGAGCAGATACTTGGTCTTATATTCCCCCGCGGTGATGATGGGCATGAGAATGTTGCCCCCGGCCTTTAACCCCAGTTCCCGGCCTGAAGGGTCCAGAGCCTGGAGGGCTGTCGTGGAGGCTATGTTGACGTTTTTAAGATAGAGCCGGGTCATAGCAATCATCTTAAGGCCCATGGTCATGCGCCGCTTTATATCTTCCGGCCCGTTCTGGCCTTTCTCCATTACTTCCCGCCCGGTCGGCGTGTCCTGGTGGACGACATAGGGGCCCATGCCGATCATGTCGGCGTCTATCCTTTCAAAAAAGAGAATGTCGTCGGCCAGGTCCTCCTCGGTCTGGCCCGGCAGGCCGATCATCACCCCGGTGCCCAACTGGTAGCCCAGCCTCTTTAAGGCTTTGATCCGGTCGATCCTGGTCTCGTAACTGTGGACGGCATTGTCCGGGTGCATTTTTTTATACAATGCCGGGTTGGAGGCCTCGATGCGCAAGAGGTAACGGTGGGCGCCGAGGTCATACCATTTCCGATAGATCTCGTCGGTCTGCTCCCCCAGGCTTAGGGTAACGCCCAAGCGCCCCCCCCCGATTTTTTTGATCTCCACCAATAGGTCGTCAATGAATTCCACGAAGGCCGGGTCGTTGCGTTCGCCGCTTTGCAAAGTCACGGAGCCGTATTGATTGTCGTAGGCCCATTGGGCCATGCCCAGAACTTCCTCTCTGGTCATATCAAAACGTTCCACCCGGTCGTTGCCGGCCCGGATGCCGCAGTAAAAGCAGTTCTTGCGGCAGCGGTTGGAGATTTCCAACAGGCCCCGGAAATAGGCCTTGCGGCCTATTTCCCTAACCTTCACCTCGTAGGCCGCCTCAAAAAGTCGGGCCAAGTCCCCGTCATAGGTCAATTTAAGGCCGTAGATCAGGTCGTCACGGGTCAGTTTGTCCTTTTTTAAAATTTGCTCCAGCGTCATTAGCGGCTCCAGTTTTTTATTTATCAAGCGGTCGGGGGATCGGTCAGCCGCTCCGGAGCGGCTAGGGTTTCGTTGAGGCTACCGGTGCGGTAACCCTGGAGGTCCAAGGCGGTGTAGGCAAAGCCCAAGCCGGCCAGTTTTTCAGCCACCAGCCGGCGGCGCTCCGGGGAGGCCAGGAGGTCCAAGCCGGCTTCATCGGCCTCTATGCGGGCCAAGCGGCCCTGGTCGTGACAGCGCACCCGCACCTGTCGACAACCTAAGGACAGGAGAAAAACCTCGGCCGCATCCACTTTTTTCAAGCCTTCCGGGGTGATGGGCTCTCCGTAAGGGAAACGGGAGGCCAGGCAGGCGAAGGAGGGTTTGTCCCAAGTGGGAAGCCCTCTCTCCCTGGACAGAGCCCGGATATCGTTTTTGGTCAGGCCGGCCTCGCGCAAAGGGCTCAAGACGCCCAGTTCCCGGATGGCTGTAAGCCCCGGCCGAAAATCGCCATCGTCATCAAGATTGGAGGCTTCCATTACCGCCGAAAGGCCCCGGGCCTCGGCCGTTTTTATTATTTTGGCGAAAAGTCCATTTTTGCACAAGTAGCAGCGGTTGACGGGGTTGGCGGTGAAACCGGGCGCTTCCAGTTCTTTGGAATCTATTTCCAGGTGGATGATTCCGTGTTCCTGGGTGAAGCGGCGGGCGGCCTGAAGTTCCCGTTCGGGGAAACTTAGGGAGCGGCCGGTGACGGCTGCCACCTTGTCGCCCAGGACTTCGCTGGTGACCTTCAGGAGAAAGGTGGAATCCACCCCGCCCGAAAAGGCCACCGCCGCGCTTTTCAGGCCGCGTAAAATTTCTTTCAACCGGGTTTCTTTTTCCGCCATGGTCGTCATGGACAACTCGATTTAAGGATGATGCCGCCGCCCACCACCAGATCGTCCTGATAAAAGACCGCGGCCTGTCCCGGAGTTACGGCCTTGCGCGGTGTTTCAAACTTGACCAAAAGGCCGTCCGGGTGGGGTTCGATTATTGACGGCTCGGCTGGTGAATTGTAGCGTATTTTCACCTGGGCCGCCAGAGGCCGGTCCAGAACATCCTCCGAAATCAGGTTGACTTCCCCCACCAAGGCTGAAGAATTGAACAATTCTTCTTCCGGGCCGAGCCGGACCGTGTTGTCGGCCGGGTCAAGTCCGGTCACATATTGGGGGCGGCCGAAACTGCCCAGGCCCCGACGCTGGCCGATGGTATAGCGGATCAGGCCACGATGCCGCCCCAGAACCTGGCCTTCCCGGTCGATGAAATCTCCGGGCGGGGCGGCCAGGCCCAGATTTTTTTCCAAAAAAGCGGCGTAATCGCCATCAGGTATAAAACAGATGTCCTGGCTGTCGGGTTTGTCGGCGTTGCCCAAGCCCCGAGCCGAGGCCAATGCCCGCACCTCGGTCTTGCTCATTTCTCCAAGGGGGAAAATGGTCCGGGCCAGTTGGGCCTGGGTCAGGCCGTAAAGCACATAGCCCTGGTCTTTGGCCTGATCCCGGCCTGTCCTGAGCAGCCAGCGGCCGCGGCGGGAGTCGAATTCGCGGCGGACATAGTGCCCCGTGGCCAGGAAATCGCAACCCATCCGGGCGGCCAGGTCTCCCAGGAGGCCGAATTTAATATGGCGGTTGCAGTCCAGGCAGGGGTTGGGGGTCAAGCCTTGGGCGTAAGCCGCGGCGAAACGGTCGACGACTTCCCGGCGGAACAGGTCCCGGAAATCCGCGGCCTGATGTTCCAGACCCAGGCGCCTGGCCGCTTCCCGCGCAGATTCCAAGTCGTCATGGCCTCCACGGGCTGGCCGGTTTGGGCCAGAGTCTTCGTGGGCGAAGAGCTTCATAGTGACCGTGCTGACCTCGTGACCCTCTTCCCGAAGCAGGAGGGCGGCCACGGAACTGTCAACTCCGCCGCTTAAGGCGGCCAGGATCCGGGACAAAGAAGCACCTGCCTTATTTTTCAAACATCGGAGTGGACAGGTACCTTTCACCCGTGTCCGGGAGGATCACCACAATTGTTTTCCCCTTGTTTTCCCCGCGTAAGGCCAGTTGAGTCGCCGCCCAGAGGGCCGCGCCGGAAGATATGCCCACCAGGAGGCCTTCCGTGCGGGCGGCCTCGCGCCCGGCCTGAAAGGCATTTTCGGTTTTTACGGCGATGATTTCATCGATGATTCCGGTATTCAATATTTCCGGCACGAATCCGGCGCCGATGCCTTGGAGTTTATGCGCCCCGGCCCGGCCCTCCGATAGCACGGGCGAATCAAACGGCTCGACCGCGACGATTTTCAAGCCGGGTTTCTTGGATTTCAAATATTCCCCCGTGCCGGTGAGAGTACCTCCCGTGCCGATGCCGGAAACGAAAATGTCAATCTGGCCGCCTGTGCCAGCCCATATTTCGGGACCGGTGGTTTCCCTGTGGATTTGAGGGTTGACGGGATTGACGAACTGCCCTGGAATAAAGGAACCCGGTGTCGCCCCGGCCAATTCCTCCGCCTTGGCAATGGCGCCTTTCATCCCTTTGGCCTCTTCGGTCAATATCAACTCCACGCCGTAGGCGGCCAGGAGCCTGCGGCGTTCAACGCTCATCGATTCCGGCATGGTGAGTATGAGGCGATATCCGCGCGCCGCGGCGACGAAGGCCAGCCCCAGGCCCGTGTTGCCGCTGGTCGGTTCAATAATGATGGAACCGGGTTTCAGTTTCCCGCTTTTTTCCGCTTCGTCGATCATGGCCAAAGCGATACGGTCCTTGATGCTGCCGGCCGGATTAAAATATTCCAGCTTGCCGACCACGTCCGCCTCCAAATCAAATTTTTCCGCATACCCGTTCAGGCGGAGCAAAGGGGTCTGGCCGATAAGTTCAGTCAAGCTGTTGGCAATCCTTGACATTTATTCTATCTCCCGATATTAATTAAAAACATATCATGTATTATAAATTTTATGGTCATCATGTCAATGGAAACGGCCATGAAGAAAGCTGTTTTGGGGCAATCGAAAATCAAAGAGGATATAAGTATTTTTTATTGCTTTTCATCCCGGGATATGCTATGTTGAAAAAGTTGAGTGGCTCGGGCCGCTTCTTTTTTTGGCTGTTTTTTTGGCCTTTGGTTTTCGTTGCGGGGGCCTGAAGGGCGGGCGGCGTTGCGGGGAAGCGGGTTTCAGCCCGCTTTTTTTGGATGTTTATGGCCAAAACCAAAAAAAAGGCCGGGCCCGGCCGGGTTCAGGCCGGCAAAGCCGACCTAAAGGCCTTTCTGGCCCGGGTCACGGCTCTGGTTGAACCGATTCTGGCCGGAATGGGCCTGGAATTGGTTTTGGCCCGGGCGCCCTTGGCCGGCGGCCGCCCTATCATTCGCCTTTTTATTGACCGCCTGGAGCCGGCTGGCGTGTCGCTTGACGACTGCGCCGCCGTATCACGAGCCTTGGAAGAGGCTTTGGAAGCCGAAGGCGGCCCGGAGCCGGAAGGGTATGTGCTGGAGGTCTCTTCCCCCGGCCTGGACCGGCCCCTGGTTAAGGCGCAGGACTGCCGTCGTTTCCAAGGCCGCCTGGTCCGCTTGAAGTTGCGCCGTCCGGAGGGCCAGCGGGTCTTCCGGGGACATTTGGCCTTAAGCGAGACTGGAGAGTTGGCCTTGCTTACGGAAGCCGGCTTATTACCTTTCGCCTGGGAAGAGGTCGTTTCGGGCCGTCTGGTCCTGGAGGATTCGAAATCCTGAGCCAATGGCCTTTTAGGGCGGGGTGGATTTTTCTTATAAGGATACTAAAGATGAACAGCAGTGAACTGAAACGTATAATCGAACAGGTCTGCCGGGATAAAGGCATTGACAAGTCGGTACTCATCGGCACCTTGGAGGAGGCCATCCGCTCCTCTGTCAAGCGAAAATACGGCATGAGCGATAATTTTGAAGTCACCTACAATGAGGAGAGCGGTGAAATCGAGGTTTTCCAGTTCAAGGAGGTGGTGGCTGAAGTTCAGACCTCTGAGAGCCAGATTTCCCTGGAAGAGGCCAGGAAACTGGATCCGGAATCGGACTTGGGCGAGGAGCTGGGCGTCAAGCTCGACACCGCTGAATTCGGCCGCATAGCCGCTCAATCGGCTAAGCAGGTCATTATCCAGCGCCTCAAGGATGCCGAGAGGGACTTGATCTTTGACGACTATAAGGACCGGGTTGGGGAGATAATCAGCGGCATAGTGCAGCGGGTGGACAAGGGCAACATCATCATCAACCTTGGCCGGGCTGAAGCCCTGTTGCCGGCCTCTGAACAGATCCCCCGCGAAACTTATTATCGGCGCGGTGATCGATTGAGAGCCCTGATAATCGACGCCAAGCTGGTCAGCCGGGGGCCGCAGATCGTCCTTTCCCGGACCCACCCTGATTTTCTGGCCGCCCTGTTCGCGGCGGAAGTGCCAGAAATTGCCGAAGGCATAGTTAAAATTGTCGGGGTGGCCCGGGAACCGGGCAGTCGGGCCAAAATCGCCGTAACCACTGAAGACTCAGATATAGATCCGGTGGGCGCCTGCGTCGGCATGAGGGGCTCCCGGGTCCAGGGGGTGGTGCAGGAACTGAAAGGGGAAAAAATAGACATCATCCCCTACAACTACGACATAGCCCACTATGTGGCCAGCGCCCTGGCTCCGGCCGGGGTCATCAGGGTGGTGGTGGACGAGGAAAATCGGTCCTTGGAAGTGGTGGTGCCGGACGAGCAGTTGTCCCTGGCCATCGGGCGCAAGGGACAGAACGTACGCCTGGCCTCCCGCCTGGTGGGCTGGCGCATAGACGCCAAGAGCGAATCCAAGTATCAGCGATCTCTCAAAGAAGGTTATCAATCCCTGATCCGCCTGCCCGGAGTAAGCGAAGCCACCGCCGACACCCTCTTTGAGGCCGGCTACGGTTCGGCCCGGGAAGTGCTGGAAGCTCAACCAGAAGACCTGACCGCCACGCTGGGGAATGAGGACAAGGCTGCCCAAGTTCAAGCCGCGGCCCGTTTTTACCTGGAAAATTTGGCCCGGGAAGACGCGGCCACCGAGGCTCAGGAACAACTGGCCAAGGGATTGAGAGCCATGCCTTCTGTTTCCGCGACCGAGGCGGAATCATCGGAGGACCTAACTCCGGAGGAAGGGACGGCCCAGGATTGGCCGGCTTGAAAGACCAACCTGGGCCGGTACGCACCTGCCTGGGCTGCCGGGCCAGGAAAAATCAGTCCCGGTTGCGGCGTTTGGCCCTGCTCAAAGGGCCGGAAGGCCTCCGGGCGGTCTGGGATGACAACCGGACCCGGGGCGGGCGCGGCGCTTGGCTGTGCCTAAGCGAGGCCGGTTGCCTGGAAAAAGCACTGCGGAGAAAAGGGCTGGCCCGGGCTTTCCGCCTGGAAACTGAAGTGGACGCCTCGGCCCTGACCCCCGGCGGAAGCGGGGATTAAAGCCGCTTGGGTATGTTGTCAACCCCTGGCTTTTTAAGCTATAATGATAAGATAAATTTACGAAGGTAGCGAACGGGATGGGAAAAAAGAGGATTCATGAATTAGCCAAGGAGCTGTCCCTGACCAGCGCCGAACTTATTCAGAAGATAGTGGAATGGAAGCTGTTGCCAGGGGTCAAACTGGTGGCTTCCAGTGGCCTGGAAGACTATCTGGCTGAAAACATCGTGCGCCGCTTAAGGTCTCCCGACAGCGGTCCGGCTTCGTCCGTCCCGGTGATCAGGCGTCGGAAAAAGAGCGAACCGGCTGAAATCAAACCCGAGGTGGCCCCGGAAGAACCGGTCGAACTCGTGGAGGTTTCGTCCACTGCTCCTTCAGCCTCGGACGAGCCCGGGGAGTCTGTAGGCTGGTCAGCGGAGCAGGCAATAGCGGGCGAGCCGAGGACGGGTGAACCGTTTCCCGCTTCGCCCGAATCGGCTCAAGTTCCGCCGAGTGTTTCGGATCCTCAGGTCGCGCCGCCTTCGGTCTCGTCGTTGCCGGGAGGCTCCCCCCCCCAGCCGACCGCGGAAAATCAGACGGAGGCGATCCAGGCTGCGGCCGGTCCGGCGGGCCGGTCGGCCGGGCGCAAGATCACCCGGGAACTTGGTGAAGCTCCGGCCCGTGTAGCCGCAATGGCCAGGCCCTATGATACGGCCAAGGTGGTCGGTAGCCGGCCCAACTGGAAAGACGCGCCCGGAGGGCCACCCCGACCGGGCTCCGCGCCGGGAGTCCGGCGTCCGACCGGAACCGAGCCGGGCTGGACCAAATCCGAAACTGGCCGGCCGATCCCGCCTCGAACGAGCGTTGATTTTCGGCGGCCAACTACCACTCCCCCGCCGGCACCGGAACAGGACAGCGGGCGCCGCCGGGATAAAAAAAAGAAGAGCCACGGCCGCTTCGAAGGCGAAGATAGTTCGGGCGCCAAACCGGCCCGCCGCCGGGATGTGGTGGAACGGACCGACCTTTATTCCGAAGGGGACTGGGAGAGAGTTCGGCGCCGGGGCAAAGCCGTCAAGAAGGTCAAGGCCAAGACGGAAATCACCATACCCAAGGCCATCAAGCGCCGCATAAAGGTGGATGAAGTGATCACAGTTTCCGAACTGGCCCACCGCCTGTCCATAAAAGCCGGCGACATCATCAAAAAGCTCATGAGCATGGGCGTCATGGCCGGCATGAACCAGGCCCTGGATTTTGACACCGCCACCCTGGTGGCTTCCGAATTTGGTTACGAGGTGGAAAAGTCGGCCTTCGACGAGCTCAACATCCTCCAGGTGGAATACGCCCAGGCCGATGCCCCCGAGGTTCGTCCACCGGTGGTGACCATCATGGGCCATGTGGACCACGGTAAAACCTCCCTGTTGGATTATATCCGCAAAACAAACATTCAAAGCGGCGAGGCCGGAGGTATCACCCAGCACATCGGGGCCTACCATGTCCGGGCCGGAGGCCGCAACATCACCTTTCTGGATACGCCCGGCCATGAAGCCTTTACGGCCATGCGTTCCCGGGGGGCCCAGGTCACGGATATCGTCATCCTCATAGTGGCCGCCGATGATGGTCTCATGCCCCAGACCAGGGAAGCCGCCGACCACGCCAAGGCCGCCGGCGTTCCCATAGTGGTGGCCATCAATAAAATAGACAAGCCGGGAGCCAACCCGGAAAAAGTGCGCCGGGAAATGATGGAGATCGGCCTTATCTCTGAAGCCTGGGGCGGAGATACTGTCTTCGTGGAAATTTCGGCCAAGACCGGCCAGGGCGTGGACGAGCTTTTGGACATGATTCTGCTCCAAGCTGACATTCTGGAACTCAAGGCCCGCCCGAACGGTCCGGCCAAGGGCCGTATCATAGAGGCCCGGCTGGACAAAGGCCGGGGACCGGTGGCCACGGTGCTGGTTCAGGAAGGTTTGCTGAAACAGGGCGATGCCTATGTCTGCGGCGTTTTCCACGGCCGCATCAGGGCCATGCTGGACGACCAGGGGATGCGGGTGACCGAGGCCGGCCCGGCCATTCCCGTGGAAGTCCAGGGCATCAGTGGTGTTCCTCAGGCCGGCGACGAATTCATCGTCCTGGTGGATGAAAAACAGGCCCGCCAGGTCAGCCAGCACCGGATCCTGCGGCAGAGAGAAAGCGAACTGACCAAGACTTCCCGGCTGACCCTGGAAAATCTGTTCGATAACATCAAGGCCGGGGCGGTCAAGGGCCTGAACCTGATCGTCAAAACCGATGTTCAGGGTTCCCTGGAAGCCATAGTCGAAGCGGTCATGAAGCTTTCCACTCCAGAGATGAAAATAAGCATCATCCACCAGTCCACCGGCGCGGTGGCCGAAACGGACGTCATGCTGGCTTCGGCTTCCAACGCCCTGGTCATCTGTTTCGGTGTCCGTCCTTCAGCCAAGGTGCAGGAGCTGGCTGAAGCCGAACACATCCAGATCCGCTATTATGATGTCATTTATCAACTCTTCGACGACATCAAGGAAGCCATGGCCGGACTGCTGGATCCGGTCAGGAGCGAAAAGGTGCTGGGGCGGGCCGAAGTGCGGGCCACCTTCCAGGTCAGTCGGGTGGGGACCATTGCCGGCTCCTTCGTCATTGACGGCAAGGTGGTGCGCGGAGCCCGGGCCCGCCTTTTGCGCGACGGCGTGGTGGTTCACGACGGCCGGATGGCCTCCCTTAAGAGGGTGAAAGAAGACGCCCGGGAAGTACTCAGCGGTTACGAGTGCGGCATAGGTTTTGAAAACTATAACGATGTCAAAATTGGCGACCAAATTGAGGCCTACCAGATCGAAGAGACCGCGGCTACAGTGGACCTCATAGACGAGGCCGTGGCCCGGGCGGCCCGGGAAAGAGCTCGGGCGGCGACCGAAGAGGCCGAAGGTTGAGCCGGGCCGGTGCATGTTGGACTCCTGGAAGTGGTCCTGCGGCTGGAAGGCAATTCCAGCCTCAAGGACAAACGCAAGGTGGTCAAAAGTCTTCTGGGACGAGTCAAGGCCCGTTTCAACACCGCTGTTGCCGAAACCGGCGGCCAGGATCTCCATGAAACCGCCGTCTTGGGTTTCGCCGTCTGCGGTCCGGACCAGAGGGTGTTGAACACTGTGCTGGACAACATCCTGGACTTCATAGAAGACAATGCCGAAGCCGAGGTGGCTGATTCGCACATGGAATTCGATTTCTTCTTCGGCTGAGGTACACGATAATGACTCAGCGCCGCCTGGAAAAAATGAACGAGCTTTTGAAGGAGGCCGTGGCTGTCCTTCTGCTCCAAAGAAGCAAGGATCCAAGGCTCCAACAGGTCAATGTCACCGCCGCCAAGATGACGGCCGACCTCAAGCGGGCGGTGATCCTTTACAGTCTTTTGGGTGGAGAGGGGGAGAAATCGGCCGTCCAGAAAGCCTTGGACCGGGCCGCGGGCTTTGTTCGGGCGGCGGTGGGTGAAACCTTGGGGCTAAAACATACCCCGGAGATAAAATTTGAATTCGACCGTAATCTGGAATACGCCCAGCATATGTCGGAACTCTTGAGCAACCTCAGCCAGGATAAAGCCGGAGTAGAAGACCATGACCGGTAAACCCGCATCGGCCGAGGCGGTTCCGCCCCTGGTTTTGGACCTTTTGGGCAGGTCCGGGCATATCCTGATCCTGACCCACAACAATCCTGACGGCGATGCCCTGGGCTCGGCCCGGGCTATGGCCTTGACCTTGGGCGCAGCCGGCCGGAGGGTGGACTTGGCCCTGACCGGAGTCTGGGCCCAACATCTGTCATTTTTGCTGGAAGACCTTTCAATCATTGATTTTCCGGAAGATTTTTCAGGCTTTGACCTTATTGCGCTCCTGGATTGCCATAGCCTCAGCCGCCTGGAGCGGGCCGGACTTTCGACCCTGACCTCCGCCTGTCCCCCCATGGTGGTGATTGACCACCATCCCCTAGACGGAGAGAAGAAGGCCGAGGCGGGCTGGCTTCTGGAGCCGACGGCTTCCTCCACCGGCGAACTGGTCTGGCGGCTGTTGTCGGCCCTGAACCTGAGCCCTTCACCAGAGGCCCTGGAAGCCCTGCTTTTGGCCATAGCTTCGGACACCGGTTTTTTCAGTCAGAACAACACCACCGCCGCCGCCTTGAGGACTGCGGCCGATTTGGTGGATCGGGGCGGCAGCCTGGAGACGGTCCACCGTCACCTTCTCGAAGATTTGCCTTTAAGACGTCTTAAGCTCATGGGACAGGCCCTGGACTCCCTGAGTCTCCACTTTGACGGACGCTTGGCCATCATGGTCGTGACCCCGGCCAGTTTGCGCGCGGCCGGAGCGGTCATGGCCGATACCGAGGATTTGGTGGAATTGGGGCGCAACTTGGCCGGCGTTACCCTGTCAGCTTTGGTCAAAGACGAGGGGACGAGGCGCGTCCGGGTCAGTCTGCGCAGCCGGAATCCGGTGAACGCTTCGGCCCTGGCCGGCCTTTTCGGCGGTGGCGGGCACCGCCTGGCTGCGGCCTACAACGACCCCCAAGCGGTCACGGCCGAAGAAGCGGTGACCAATTTACTGGCCCGGGTGGAAAGCTTTTTATGAGCGGCGGGTCTGTAGGTGAACTCCTGGGGCTTATGCTTATCGACAAGCCCCGGAACCTGACCAGCCATGATGTGGTGGCCCGTTTGCGGCGCCTGACCGGGCAGAAAAAAATAGGCCACACCGGCACCTTGGACCCTCTGGCTACGGGTCTGTTGGTGGTTCTGTTGGGGCCGGCCACCCGGTTGACGCCCTATCTGACCAAGATGGGTAAGACTTATCTGGGCCGCATGGAACTGGGCCTCGTCACTGACACAGATGACGCCGCCGGTCGGATTTTGACCCGCCACCCGGGGCCCTGGCCGACGGTAGAGGAAGTCCGGCGGGCGCTTTTGAACATGGAAGGGGAGAGAGACCAGACGCCTCCGGCTTTCTCCGCGATTCGGGTGGCCGGCCGCCGGGCCTATAGGGCAGCCAGGGCCGGTACTCCTTTGGAGCTTTCGCCCCGACGGGTGGCCGCCTTCCGACTGGAGTTGATTGACTACGAACCGCCCGCGCTGGAGTTCACCGCCGCCGTGTCTTCGGGCTATTATATCCGAGCCTTGGCCCGGGATTTGGGCCGGACTTTGGGTTTGGGTGGCGGGGCTCTGACAGAACTTAAGCGGATAGAGTTAGGCCCCTGGACCCTGGAGCAGGCCTGGACTTTGGAAGAGGCGGCCGGCTGGACTTGTGGCCAATGGCGGGCCGGGCTCAGGCCTCCGGCCGAAGCTCTTCCCCATTGGCCGGCCCTGGTGCTGGCCGAGCCCGGGTCGGCTCGTTGTTTCACCCAGGGCCGCCGTTTGCCCGCCATCGGCCCGGCCGGGCGTTATAAAATAATGGATGACCGGGGCCGTTTTATTGGCCTTGGCCAAATAGAAACAGACGTCGCCGCCCTTGAAGGCGGCATCGTCCCGCCCCGGGGGCCTTTCTTGCGGCCCCTGAGGGTTTTTCCGATCTCCTAAAGGAGACTTAACCAGACATCAAGATTAAGGGCAAGGAGCCAACATGTCCATCACTATTGAGAAAACCCGTGAGTTGATTGAAGCCTACCGTACCCACGACAGCGACACCGGCAGCCCGGAAGTCCAGGTGGCTCTCCTGACCGAGCGTATAGCCAACCTCACCGGACATTTCAAAACCCACCACAAGGACCACACCTCCCGCCGGGGCCTTTTGAAACTGGTAGGCCAACGCCGCCGCCTTTTGAACTATTTGAAAAATCAGGATATCAATCGGTATAGGGAACTTATCGGCCGCCTGGGATTGCGCAAGTGAAAGATTGATCCCCGGGGCCTCTCTTTCGATTTAAAAAGGAGAAATGGAGAAATTGATGAAAGTCGAAACCAAATTCGGCGATGCCGTGCTCAGTATTGAAACCGGCAAGGTGGCGCGCCAAGCCGGCGGCTCCGTAATCGTCCGCTTGGGCGAAACCATGATTCTGGCCACGGCCGTGGCATCCAACGATAAACGCGAAGGGCTGGATTTCGTGCCACTCACGGTCGATTACCTGGAACGCTTTTACGCGGTGGGCCGCATACCGGGCAACTTTTTTCGCCGGGAAATAGGGCGTCCCTCGGAAAAAGAAACCCTCACCTCCCGCTTTATCGACCGACCCTGCCGGCCGCTGTTCAATAAGAACTGGAATTATGAAACCCAGGTCATTGTCCAGGCCATAAGCGTGGATGACAAATACGACCCTGATCTGCCGGCCATGCTGGGGGCTTCCGCGGCCCTGACCATTTCGGATATTCCATTCAGCGGTCCCATAGCCGGAGCCCGGGTGGTCCGGGTGGACGGCAACCTGGTGGTCAATCCCACTCAAGCCCAATTGGAAGCCGCCGATTTGACCTTAATAGTGGCCGGTAGCCGGGAAGCTGTGGTCATGGTTGAGGGCGGAGCCAGGGAAGCCGGCGAGGCCGATATCCTGGACGCCGTATTTCTGGCCCATAAGGCCATACAGCCCCTTCTGGATCTGCAGTTGGAACTACAAAAAGCCCACGGCAAGGAAAAACGTATGCCGCCGGAAATCGTCCGGGATGAACAGTTAATTCAAAAAATCACCGCCGACTACCGCGGCCCCATGATGGAAGCCTTGACCACCAGGGAAAAACAGGCCCGCCAAAAGAATATCGCCCGTCTCAAGGCGGAGGCCACGGCCGCCCTGATCCAGGAATACCCCTCAGGCCAGAGTGATATAGGTTACGCCCTCCATCACCTGGAGGCGGACCTCTTGCGGGGTCTGATCGTCGAGGAGGGCCGGCGCATCGACGGGCGGGCCTTGGACGAAGTCCGCCCCATAACCTGTGATATTAATTACCTGCCCCGGGCCCACGGTTCGGCCCTTTTCACCCGGGGGGAAACCCAGAGCCTGGGGGTGGCCACTCTGGGCACGAGTTATGACGATCAACGCCTGGACACCCTGATCGGCGACACTTCCAAGGCCTTTATGCTACACTACAATTTTCCGCCCTATTGCACCGGTGAAGTCAAACGCCTGGGTGCACCCGGCCGACGAGAGATAGGCCACGGCGCCCTGGCTGAACGGGCTCTCCGGGCCGTCATTCCGCCCCACGAAAAATTCCCCTACACCCTCCGGGTGGTTTCCGAAATATTTGAATCCAACGGTTCATCTTCCATGGCCTCGGTTTGTTCCGGAACTCTGGCCTTGATGGACGCGGGCGTGCCGATCAAGGCGCCGGTGGCCGGGGTGGCCATGGGACTGGTGGTGGAGGGAGAAAAGGTAATAATTCTCACCGATATTTTAGGCGATGAAGACCATCTGGGTGACATGGATTTCAAGGTGGCCGGCAGCGCCGAGGGCATTACCGCCGTCCAGATGGATATCAAAATCAGCGGCGTGACCCGGGAAATAATGACCCGGGCCCTGGATCAGGCCAAGGCCGGGCGCCTCCGTATTCTGGAGAAGATGAGGGAAGCCCTGGCCGAGCCCAAAGCCGAAATATCCCCTTACGCCCCGAAGATGACCTTCATTGAGATCAATCCTGAAAAAATCAAGGATGTAATCGGCCCCGGGGGTAAAATAATAAAATCGATCCAGACCGAAACTGACACCCGCCTGGAAGTGGAAGACAGCGGTAAAGTCACCATATACGCGCCTACGGCTGAAAAAGCCGAGGCGGCCATAGCCTTGGTCAGGCGTTACACCCAAGAGCCGGAGCTTGATAAGATCTATCACGGCAGGGTGGTCAAAATAATGGATTTCGGCGCCTTTGTCGAGATTCTGCCTGGGACCGATGGCCTGGTCCATATCTCCCAGTTGGCTCCGGAGCGGGTGCAGCGGGTCACCGATGTGGTCAGGGAAGGTGACATGATCGATGTCAAAGTCCTGGGCATTGACAAACAGGGTAAAATCCGCCTCTCCAGACGGGCGGTGCTGGAGGAAAGATAAAGGCCGCTCCTCCGGCGGGCCGCTTTCGCCGCCGGCCGTGCGCTACCGCGCTATCTTCCCCCGGCCCGGCAGGCTTCCGGCCGGGGGATTATTACTGGCTTGGCCGGGGTTGACGGCTACCTTTATTGATGAAACGGAAAGTGCATGGCGACAGAAACGACGATAGTTCCGACAACAGTGACGAAAGCCGAGGTGGAAGCCGTAAAAGCCGGATTGTGCCTTCTGGTCGTTACCATCAAGAATTGCGCCCTGTATCCGCCCAACAACAAGATCCGCCAGGAGAGCCTGGCCAAACTTCAGGCTTGGATGGCCGATTTTTTGAAGGATAACGAAGTATTACGTCTTTTCGTGGAATGGGAAGGGCTGAGATATCGGGGTCAGATGGTCTATCAGGAAAAGACAGGTGAACAGGCCCTGATGTTTCCCCTTTACCGGGACGGAGTGCAATGGATCGAATTTCAGGATGAAATAACCCAGTTGGAATTGGAGCAGTTCATAGATCTCTTGAATCGCTTCCGGATTGTAAGGGAGGAGGCCGAAGATGATTTGGTCACCGCCTTGTGGGAGGCGGAACTGCCCAATATCTTATACAAGACGGCCAGCGAATTCCTGGAAATAAATCCCCAGACAGAAGTGGCAGCTCTTGAGGTTTGGAAAGCCCGGAAAGGAGAGGCTGAAAAGGCCGAGGCCGTGGTTCAGTCTGACTTCAAATCCAGAGACTCAACGGGCGGAGCCGGCGACCTGAAATCTCTGGCCGCCCTGACTTCTCTTTTCGCCGTCGAGGATCTGGGTTTGCCCCCGGCCGTCCCGGCAGAGGCTGGAAAGGGCGGCTGGAACGTTCCTCAGGCTGCGTCCTTGAACCTGATATCGTCGGAAACCGAAGGTCTCCCGGATTGGCTGTTCCTGTCGGAGGAGGAGAAGAAATCTCTACAGAACCTGGCCGCTTGGGAAGAAAAAGAAGACGATCTGCCGGTGGTCCTGGATATGCTCCTGATCCTAATGCTCGGAACTCCCGTCGAGGCGGACAAGGAAGAGGAATTATTAAATTTTATGGCTGAAAAGGCCGGCCAAGCCATGGCTTCGGGCTACTTCACCCCTTTGAGATTTTTCGCCCAGTCCCTCCGCTATCTGGCCAAGGCCTCCGAGCCGCGCCTGGGTTCTCTCCTGGCGGCTTTCGTCGGGCGCCTGTCCTCTCCTGAAGTGCTGGAGCCTCTGGCCAGTCTATGGCCCCAGGAAAGGGTAGGGCCGGAAATTTTGGCTGAATTTAACCAAATCCTGGTTTTCTTGCCCCCGGAAGCGGCCATGGTGACTGCGGCCGTCTGCGGTAAGACCAAAAATGGTGATCTTCAACATCTCCTGCTCGGCCTTTTGGCCAGGCTCTTGCCACGGGCCGCTTCCAATCTCGTCCCCATGGTCAGGACTGTTTTCAAGCCGCCTCTTATCCTGTCTCTCTTGGACCTTTTGCGTCGCCAGGATGAGGAAGGAGGAGATCTCCCGGTCATGTTTCTGGCCGGCCTGAGCCGGCATATGGCCCCGGAGGTCCGCATAAAAGCTGCGGAACTGCTGCTGGATCGGCAGCCGGGCCAACTGCGGCATCTGACCCATATGGTGACCGACTTGGAGCCCTCGGTCAATCGCTTTATCTGCGAGCGCTTGGGCCGCCGACGGGCCGACCAGGCTGAAAAGCCGCTTTTGGATCACTTGGGCGAAATTTACCGCCAAAGCACGGCTTTGCCTCGGACCGCCCTGTTCAACTATTACCGGGCTTTGGGTCGCTGCGCTTCGGCCCAGGCTCTTGGTTTCCTTAAGGAGGCGCTGCTGAGGAAGGACTTGAAGTCCATTTTTGGATTAAGTGAAGACGCCCATAGGGTCGGGGCCGCGCTGGCTTTGATGATGATGCCTGAAGATTTAAGCGGACCAGTTCTGAGAAAAGCCGAATCCAGTTCGATCCGTAGCGTGCGCCAGGCTTGGCTGATGGCTAAGGTGGAATTGAATCGGGGCTATTATTATTGACCTTTAGGAGGGGGCATGGCGGAAAAACAGATGGGAAATCAGGCTGTGTTGGGCGAACGCCTGATCCACTGCATATATCGGATGCTGCAGGTAATCAAGCTCCATCAGCTCAATAACCGCATGTTACAGAAAACCCTCGCCGAGTTCAAGGATGTTCTCTGGGGCGTCTGGCAAAACAGCCCCACGGCCCGCCTTCGCATCTTGCGGGGCCGTTTTTATTTAAACGATGTCCGGGTCACCTACAGCCCCAGTATGTGGGCCACGGCCATAAAGATGATCGAGCTTCTCCAGGGACTGCGCCTGTCCGGTTTGAGTTTCAGCCGCCGTGATGATTTGATTGACGAGCGAATCATCGGGCTACTGACCCTTTTGAACCTGGCCCGGCGCGAACCCGATTCTTTCTCCTGGCTCAAGGAACAGGCGAGACTGGAATATCCCTGGGTAGAATTCCTGGAATATGAAGACACTGCCAGGATTTTCACCGATGCTGAAGCCGAAGAGGCGGCGGCAGCCGGTTGGAACGCTATTTCCATGCCCCCGGAGATGGTGGCGGCTGAGGGTCGTCTGGCTTACGCCCACGCTCTGACCGCGATGCTGAACCTGACGAATAAACTGGGCAGCCGTAATAAAGCCGGCATACAGAAGGCCAAACGGGCTCTGCAGGAGTTGATTGAAATACTCTACGCCGCGGAAAACATCATCTTGATTTTGAGTACGGTCCGCCAATATGACGAACAGATTCACACTCATTCACTCAATGTCGCCCTTCTGGCCATGGCTCTGGGCCGGCGCCTTGGATTGTCAAAGCGGGCCGTGGAGCATCTTGGGTTGGCCGGTCTGTTTCATGATTTGGGTAAACTGGGCCTGCCGATGGAAATCCTGAACAAAGAAACGTCTCTGAGCACGGACGAGATGGCCTTGGTTCAGGGGCATGCCCTGGAAAGTGTGCGCCAGTTGATCCGCTTGAACATCAATCATCGGCTGAAGGGCCGTTTGGCCCGGCCGGCCTTCGAACACCATCTGGGACTGGAGCTGGACGGCTATCCCCGCGCCGATCGTTGGCCGGCCCTGAGTTTGTTCAGCCGGATCATCGCCGTGGTTGATCAATACGATGCCTTGACTTCCAATCGACCTTACCGGGCCGAGCCTTTAAGCCCGGACCAGGCCATGATCCAGATTTACCTGCAGGCCGGCCGAACCCTTGACCCGCTCATAGTCAGGCTCTTCATCAGTCTCTTGGGGCCCTGGCCTGTGGGCACCCTTTTGTTGCTGGATGACGGCCGGGCCGCCTTGTCAGCCGGGGCCGGGCCGGCCGAAGACGTTGAAGGCCAGCCTTGGGCCCGCTTCATATTTCAGGAGGCGGGCCAGGTGGTGGCCGGTGATTTGGTGAATTTGGCCGAAGGCGGGGGGGCGGCGCCGGGTTATAAACTGAACATCAAGGCGGCCTTTCACCCTTCCCCTTACGGCCTTCAGCCGGCCAATTATTTGATGTGAATGAAAACGGCGAGGCGGCCGATATGCGCTTGGAATTCAAGAGAGTCCGGCCCTTGGAAGATGCGGATATGGAACTGCCGGCTTGGCGGACGGCCGGCGCGGCCGGGTTGGATTTGGCCGCCGCAGTCCGGGAGCCTCTGACCCTGGGGCTCGGGCAGATAGTCCTGGTCCCAACCGGTTGGGCCATGGCGTTGCCGGTTGGTTATGAGGGGCAGGTCCGGCCGCGTAGCGGCCTGGCCCTGAAAAAAGGCCTGACCCTGATCAACAGTCCCGGGACCATCGACTGGGACTACAGGGGCGAGATACAATTGCCCATGATCAACCTCGGACCAGAGCCGGTGACCATCCGGCGGGGGGATCGCCTAGCTCAACTGGTGGTGGCCAAAATCGAACGTCCTGTTATAGAAGTGGTGGAGGACTTGGCCCCCACTGACCGAGGGACGGATGGATTCGGTTCGACCGGCTAAAACCTGGGGACCGCCATGAAATTTTGCCTGTTAGCCAGCGGTAGCCGCGGAAACTGCCTGTGGCTGGAAGAGTCGGAGGTGGCCGTGGTCGTGGACTGTGGTCTGCCGGCTCGGGAATTTTTGCGCCGGGCCGAATCGGCCGGGTTGGATCCGGGTCGCTTGGCGGCCCTGGTTATTAGCCATGAACACCGCGACCATCTCAGCGGAGTGGGTCCCTTGGCCCGTCGGCTTAAACTGCCGGTACTGGCCAATCGGGCCACCCGCGAGCAGGCGGAGGCAGTGACCGGGCCGCTCAATTGGGATACCTTCACCACCGGCGACAGCTTGACATTCGGGACCTTAAAAATCCGCACCCTTCCCATTTCCCACGATGCCGCCGACCCGGTGGCCTTTTTAGCCGAAAGTCCGGCCGGTCGGCTGGGGATGGTAACAGATTTGGGTGCGGCCACGGAATTATTGCGGCGGAGGTTCCTGGGTCTTGACGCCTTGGTCCTGGAATTCAATCACGATTACCGCCTATTGATGGATGGACCTTATCCCTGGCCTTTGAAGCAGCGCATACGCAGCCGCACGGGCCATCTGGCCAATGAAGACGCCGCCATCCTGGTTTCCGAATTGAATCATGCCGGATTAAAACATCTGGTTTTGGCCCACCTCTCCGAAACCAACAACCATCCCAACCTGGCTCTGGAGGCCGCCCGGAAGGCCGTAGGAGGAAATTTGGAGCCGGTAGCGGCCGGCCAAAATGAGGCCACCCGGGTTTTTGAATTTTGAAACCCCCCAGGGTGGTTTATATATATCCTTATTTAGGTATTATTAAGTATAAAAATTAAAATATTAAATGTAAAACATTAAAAAATGGCGCAAGGGCCGACAGCGCATTTGCCGCAAACCCCCTGTGATTTGTTGAGATTCAGCTGGCAGGCTTGCCGGTCGAACTTGTCCGGGTCGTCATCCAGAGCCTTGACCGGGCAATGTTCAAGGCAATAGCGGCAACTTCCGTTTTTCCAAAACAGGCACAGTTCTTCTTCCGGGCGAACTGACGGCAGAAGTTCTTCCGAAATCAATATCGTGCCATATCTTCCAGCGCCACCAGCCGGGGTTATCAACATACGGCTGAGCCCAAAACGGCCTAATCCGCTTAAAAAGGCCGCGCTACGGTGGGACCAGGAGGCTTTAAGAGTTTTCTCGTCGTAGTTTTTAATTGTGTTGACCAAGGCAGCCTTGAAACCTCTGGAGGCAACCAGGTCCGCCAAATCCTGACTCGTCTTGCCGATCAGGTTATTGGCGTGGGCATATGAGTCTACCCACTCCTGGGCCGGAACATCATGTCCCCGACGATTGGCCTCCACAACTTTTTTGGAAAACGGGAGAAAGAAAGAAACGATGGTTTTGACTTCCGGCAGAATCTCGGCAGGCCGCAGATGGTGGAGGCCGACCTCTTCCTTGATTTTTGCATATAATGGGTCGGCAGCCGAAGAAAATCCGACCAAGGGTTTGCGATAAAAATCAAACTGGTTGCCTTCTTCGGTCTTGATTGTGATCAATTCAATTATTTCTTTCCGCAAATCTATGATTATCTTATCCTCATTATTTAAGTATTATCATATAAAAAATTAAAATATTTAAAGTATAACTTTAAATATTTAACAGGCCAATTCCGCCCAAGCCCGGGGCAGACAGGCGGCAAATTCCGTTGGGGTCAGGCCTCGGGGTCCTTGTTCGGCACGGGTCAGGTCTCCGGCCCGGCCATGGATCCAGGCCGCCAGGGCCGCAGCCGGAAATCGAGGCATACCTTGAGCCAAAAGTCCTGCGGTAAGTCCGGCCAAAAGATCGCCGCTACCCCCCACGGCTAGGTGGGACCCGCCGGTGGGGTTGAGATAGAAACGCCCTTCCGGCTCGCAGATGAGACTGTGGTGACCTTTCAAAACCACCACGGCTCCGCTCCGTTCAGCCAGAGAGCGGGCCGCGCCCAGCCGGTCGGCCTGGATTTCAGCAGGATTGGACCCTAAAAGTCTGGCCGCTTCACCCGGGTGAGGCGTCATTAACACTTGGCGGCCCTTGGCCAGTTCCGGTTGTCCGTCTAAGGCGGTCAAGGCGTCGGCATCCAATACCAGGGGCATATTCGCCGCCTCGACCACCCGGCGGACAGCCGCCTTAGCCTCGTTCCCTAAACCCAACCCTGGTCCCAAAAGCAGGGCTTGGCGGCTTTGGGCATATCTCAAAATGATATCTCCGGCCTCGGCGGCCAATTCTCCCGGCCGTTCTTCCGGCAGTTCCAGGGTCATGGCTTCGGTCAACTTGGCCTCATAGATGGCTCCCAGGGAGGCCGGGTGGAGGACAGTCACCAGACCTGTGCCGCTACGGAGAGCCCCTTCGGCCGCCAGAACCAGGGCCCCGGTCCGGCCTTGGGCTCCGCCGGCCAACAGGACATGGCCAAAACTGCCCTTGTGGCCGGTCAAAGGCCGGTCCAGCTGAAGGCCGCGCATTTCCTCAAGGTCGGATAGCCGCCCCAGAGGCGGAGCCGATTCCAACATGGTCGGAGTCAGGCCTATGTCGCCCACCATTATTTTACCGGCCGCCTCTGGCCCCTGCCCCAGGTAGAGCCCCAGCTTGGGAAAACCCAAAGTGACGGTCAAATCAGCCGGGCAGGGCGGTCCCCACCAGAGGCCGCTATCGCCTGACAGACCGGAGGGTAAATCCACAGCCAGTATCCGCAGCCGGTCTTTCAGTTCCCTTTTAGCTTGACCCAAGGCGGCCAAAACCAGGGCGGCGGGGCCGGTCAAAGGTCGGTCCAGGCCGGTGCCGAAGATTGCATCCACCACTAAATCGGCCTCCGCCCAAGGCGGCAGAGTCGCGGTTTCGTCTTCAATGGTCATCAGAGGCAGGCCCAGGTTGCGGACCACGGCCAAGTTGACGGCCGCCGCTCCACCCGGAATCCGGGGCGGCTCTTTTATTAAAAAGACCAGAGGGTTGAAGCCATGCCCGGAAAAAATGCGGGCCAGGGCCAAGCCATCACCGCCGTTCTGGCCCGGGCCGGCCAGAATGATGATTTTGCTCCCCGGCCGGAGGGGCCAGTGCTCCAGCGCGGCCCGAGCCAGACCTTGGGCCGCGTTTTCCATCAGGACCACCTCCGGCAGACCGAATTTTTCAATGGCTAGGCGGTCGAGGGTTCTCATTTCCAGGCTGGTGGTCAGATACATTTTTTTTCCCTTCGGCAGCGTTCCAAAAAGTGGACGGCCAGGCCCGGGTTGGCGGCAAAATGGATATGGGGATAGGCGGCCAGGACATTTTTCCTGGTCAGCCCCCCCCGCCAGGTCCGGTCGGGGCTTTTTTCTATTTTCAGCACATAATCCTCCGGCCTTTCGTCCTCAATCCGGGAATGGTGAAATTCGTGGACCCGCACTCTGGTCCCGGTCGGCCCCAGCACCGTATCAGCCTCAAAAGTGACCGTGGCGTAGCCGAAGTTTCTGAGGCCGGAGCCCATGACCGTGGTAATGGGAAAAAAACCAGCCATTTCGTGGGTCCGGCCGGTCTTGTCCACCAGGTTTTTGGCCAAATACATAAGGCCGCCGCATTCGGCGTAAGCCGGGAGGCCCCCTTCCAGAGCCTCTTTTATTTCGCCTCTTAGTTTTCGGTTGGCGGCCAGTTCCGTAGCGAAGACTTCGGGAAAACCGCCGCCCAGATACAGACCGGACAGATCCGGGGGCAGGGAAGTATCGGCCAGAGGACTGAATGGTGTAAGTTCAGCCCCCAATCTGCTCAAAAGATCCAGCCCGTCCTGGTAATAAAAATTGAAGGCGGCGTCCCGGGCCAGACCCAGGCGGACAGGAGGGCTCGCAGGGATGGTAGGCGACGGGCAGGGGAGGGGAGAGATTTCCGGAGCGGTTTCGGCCAGATTTACCAGCCCGTCCAGGTCCAGGGTGGCCGTCGCGGCTTCGGCCAGGCGTTCCAACTTGGTGGGCAAGTCGGCCACTTCGGCCGCCGGGACCAGACCCAGGTGGCGACTTTCTAGGGTCAGGCCGGAATTTTTCAGGAGGTGGCCGAAACACGGCACTCCGGCCTCGTTTTCCACGAAATATTTCAGCATTTCATAATGGGCCGGGGAAGAAGTCTGATTAATAATGACCCCGGCCAGACGCAGGTCCGGGTCAAATCGGTCGAAACCTTTGACCATGGCTGCCGCGCTACGGGCCAGGCCAGATCCGTTTATGACCATGACCACCGGCGCGTCCAGGATCCGGGCCAGGTGGGCGCTGCTGCCGGCCGGTTCCCGGCTGTGGCCGTCAAAAAGGCCCATGACCCCTTCAATAATCGACAGGCCCGTCCCGGGCTCCGGGGCGCTCTGGCCAAAGAGAGTCAGGACCGTGGCTTGGTCCAGCAACCAGGAATCCAGGTTGCGTGATTGACGACCGGTGACGAAAGTGTGGAAGGCCGGGTCGATATAGTCCGGGCCGACTTTGTAAGGCTGGACAAGCAGCCCGCGCCGGACCAGGGCGGCCATGAGCCCGGCGGCCACGGACGTCTTGCCCACCCCGCTGTGGGCTCCGGCCAGGAGTAGCCGCGGTTTTTTCATAGAATCTCCAAACGCGAAAAACCGGGCGCAGCCGGTTTTTCGAGATGGCTACCGGTATGGCTTACTTGAACTTAACGTTTGACTTTTTTGGTGGCCAGTTTCAGGCGGACAGCGGCCCGGGTCAGGCTGGCGTTGAGTTGACGGATCTGTTCCTTGTCCGTGCCGCTCTGTCCGGCCGCCCTAGCCTGGACCAGAAGATCCTGATTGCGTTTGAAGGCCAGCTGAGCCCTTTCCACATCGATTTCTTCCAAATATTCGGCGCTGTCAGCCAGGACGCGGACATGATTAGGCTTTACCTCGATGAATCCGCCGGAGACGGCCATTTCCCTGGTCTGTCCTTCATAACGATACCACAGGGCATCTGAACGCAGATCTGTCAGGAAGTCGATATGACCGGGGAGGATAGTGAAAGCCCCCTCGGAGCCAACAGCTCCGACCATGTCCACCGGGGTGTCCACCACGGTGCGATCCGGGGTGACGATGCGGAGGTGTATTTTTTTCATGCCGCGTCCTTGGCCAGCCTCTCGGCCTTTTCCAGAACTTCCTCAATGCCGCCGACCATGTGGAAAGCGTTCTCCGGGATATCGTCATGCTTGCCGTCCAGAATTTCAGCGAAGCCGCGCACCGTGTCTTCCACTTTGACGAACTTGCCGGGGGAGCCGGTGAAGACCTCGGCTGAAAAGAATGGCTGGGAGAGGAAGCGCTGGAGCTTGCGGGCCCGGGCCACGGTGAGCTTGTCGTCCTCGGAGAGTTCCTCCAGGCCCAATATAGCGATGATGTCCTGAAGATCCTTATATTTCTGCAAGACCTGCTGGACGCGGCGGGAAGTCTTGTAATGGGCTTCACCGATGAAATTGGCATCCAGGATGGTGCTGGTGGAATCCAGGGGATCCACCGCCGGATAGATGCCCAGTTCCGCAATCTGCCGGGAGAGAACCACCGTGCCGTTAAGATGGGCGAAGGTGGTGGCCGGGGCCGGGTCGGTCAGGTCGTCGGCCGGAACGTAAACGCACTGGACCGAGGTTATGGAGCCGCGATTGGTGGAGGTGATGCGCTCCTGGAGTTCGCCGAGGTCGGTGGCCAGGGTGGGCTGATAGCCCACGGCCGAGGGCATGCGGCCCAGAAGGGCCGAAACCTCGCTGCCGGCTTGGGTGAAGCGAAAAATATTGTCCACGAACAGGAGCACATCCTGGCCTTCCTCGTCGCGGAAGTATTCGGCGGCGGTCAGGCCCGAGAGGGCCACCCGGGCCCGGGCGCCCGGAGGCTCGGTCATCTGGCCGTAAACCAAGGCGGCTTTGTCGAGAACCCCGCTTTCCTTCATTTCATTGTAAAGGTCGGTCCCTTCCCGGGTGCGTTCACCTACCCCGGCAAAAACGGAAATGCCGCCGTGGTGCATGGCGATGTTGTGGATCATTTCCATCATGATGACGGTCTTGCCCACGCCGGCGCCGCCGAATAGGCCCATTTTGCCGCCCCGGGGGAAGGGCACCAGGAGGTCGATGACCTTTATGCCGGTTTCCAGAACCCGCACCGAGGTGTCCTGGTCCTTGAACTCGGGGGCCGGCCGGTGAATGGGGTAATGCTTAGTGGCGTTCACGGGGCCTTTGCCGTCCACCGGGCGGCCTACCACGTTCAGCACCCGGCCCAGGGCTTCCTTGCCCACAGGCATGGCTATGGGATTGCCGGTGTCTTTGGCGGCCATGCCCCGCACCAGGCCGTCGGTGATATCCATGGCGATGGCCCGGACCACATTGTCGCCCAGATGCTGGGCCACTTCCAGGATCAGGTTGTCGGGCTGGTCGTCAATGGCCGGGTTGGTGACCAGAAGGGCGCTTAGGATTTTCGGCAGCTGTCCCTCGGGAAAGGCCACGTCTATGACCGGGCCGATGACCTGGATGATTTTACCCTCGTTCATTTCCTTGATACCTCCAACCTTCCGGAAGCGTTAGACCTGGCGGGTCAGGCGGCGGACAAGGCCTCGGAACCGTTGACAATATCCAACAGTTCGTTGGTGACAGCGGCCTGCCGCAATTTATTGTAAACCGTAGTAAGGCTTTCTGTTATTTCCTTACAGTTCTTGCTGGCGTTGTCCATGGCCTGCATCCTGGCCGCATTTTCACTGGTGACCGATTCCAGAAGAGCCTGGTAAACGGCTATGGTCAGGCTACGAGGAATCAGGCGGTTGAAGAGGGTGGCCGGGTCGGGTTCCACCAGGTAGCCGTAGCCGGTGTGATGACGGGCCAAGCTCTCTTCAGTTTCATGGACCAGAGGCAGAAAGGGAATCAGGGCCGGCTCTTGTCGGGCCATGCCCAGGAATTTGGTGGTCAGTATCCACACTTCGCGGACCGTGCCTTCCAGGAATTCCTTGGTCAGGGTTTCGGATATTTCCTGGGCCAAGTGGTAGTCGAAATTGCCCAGGACCCCGGTCATGGCGTGGCTGACTTCCACCGGGCGGCGGCCGTAATAGTCCTTAAGTTTTCGGCCGACCAAAAAGAGGGATTCTTTATGGCCCGCTTTGCGCCAGTCCAGAATTTTCTTGTCCAGGAGGTGACTGAGATTGGTGTTGAAGCTACCGCAGAGGCCGCGATCCGAGGAGATGGCCAGAATTTTCACCCGGCCGGCATTTTCATTGTGCCTCAAAAGTTGGTGGTCCAGCTCCTGGGACTGAAGGCCGATGGCCTCCATCAGCCGATGATGCTCATCGGCATAGGCTCGGAAGCTTTCCGTGCGCCCCTGGGTGGCCCGGAGCTTGGCCGCAGCCACCATATTCATGGCCTTGGTCAGTTTCTGAGTCTGCCTGACGGCGCGAATTTGGCGCTTTATGTCTTTAAGTGAGGCCATGGATCCTACCCCCTTGGATCTCAGGCATCCGGGTTGAAGACCGAGGCGAATTCGGTCAGGGCTTCCTTGATGCGGGCGTCCAACTCGGGGGAAATATCTTTAAGTTCCCGAAGTTCTTTTAGAATTCCAGGATGCTTGGTCTCGACGAACTCGAACATCCGCTTTTCATATTCGGCCACGGCCGAAATCGGATAGCGGTCCAGAAACCCTCTGGTGCCGGAGTAGAGGGTCAGTACTTCCTTTTCCGCGGGCATGGGCTGGAATTGAGGTTGTTTTAAAAGTTCCACCATACGCTGGCCCCGGTCTATCTGGGCCTTGGTAGCCTTGTCCAGGTCGGAGCCGAATTGGGCGAACGATTCCAGTTCCCGGAACTGAGCCAAGTCCAGGCGCAAGGTGCCGGCAACTTTTTTCATGGCCTTGGTCTGGGCCGCCCCACCGACCCGGCTTACGGAAATCCCCACATTTATGGCCGGACGGACGCCGGAGAAGAATAGGTTGGGTTCCAGAAAGACCTGACCGTCGGTAATGGAGATGACGTTGGTCGGGATGAAAGCCGAAACGTCCCCGGCCTGGGTCTCAATGACAGGCAGGGCCGTAAGGGAGCCGGCGCCCAGTTCATCGTTAAGCTTGGATGACCGTTCTAGCAGTCTGGAATGGTTGTAGAAAATATCGCCCGGGTAGGCTTCACGGCCTGGTGGGCGCCGCAAAAGAAGGGAAACCTGACGATAGGCCACCGCCTGCTTGGATAAATCATCATAAATTATGAGGGCGTGCCGGCCCCGGTCGCGGTAGTATTCGCCCATGGTGGTGCCGGCATAGGGGGCGATGTATTGCAGGGTGGCCGGATCGGAGGCCGAGGCGCAGACCACGATAGTGTAATCCATGGCCCCGTGTTTTTCCAGGTTGGAGACCACCTGAGCCACGGTGGATTTCTTCTGGCCCACGGCCACATAAATGCAGATGACGTCCTGGCCCTTCTGGTTGATGATGGCGTCCACGCAGATGGCGGTTTTACCGATCTGGCGGTCGCCGATGATCAGCTCCCGCTGGCCACGGCCAATTGGGGTCATGGCGTCTATGGCTTTGATGCCGGTGTACATGGGTTCATGGACGCCCTTGCGGGCGATTATGCCCGGGGCCACCACTTCAATACGGCCGAATTCCTTGGCCTCTATGGGGCCCTTGCCGTCCAGAGGCTGGCCCACGCCGTCCACCACCCGGCCCAAGAGGGCGTCTCCCACGGGCACCTGGGCTATGCGGCCAGTGCGTTTGACCGGATCCCCTTCCTTGATGTGTTCCACATCCCCCAGAATGGCCACGCCCACATTGTCTTCTTCCAGGTTAAGCACCATGCCCAGAATTCCATGTGGGAACTCCAGTAGCTCCATGGCCATGGCCTTGTCCACGCCGTAAACCTTGGCCACGCCGTCACCCACCGACAGAACGGTGCCGGTTTCAGCCAGCTCCACCTGCCGTCCGTAGTCCTTGATTTGCGACTTGATGATTTCGCTTATCTCTTCCGCTCTTATGGGCATGACATCTCCTTCGTGGCTTGCTTTTATATTCTCACGGCGCGTCAGTTAAGCCTCTCGAGGCTGGCGGCCAGCCTGACGAGCTGGGTGCGGACGCTACCGTCGATAATCAAATCGCCCAGTCGGGCCACCACTCCGCCGATTAGGCCGGGGTCCTGGTCCACGGTCAGTTCCACCTGGCGGCCGGAGAAACGGCTCAATGAATTTTTGACCGCGCCTATGGCCGCCTCGTTCAGAGGGGAGGCGCTGGTAAGTTTGGCCCGAATCAGACCTTTTTCGGCATCGGACAGAGCGTTGTAGGTGGCGGCCACCTCGCCTAGACGTCCCAAATGACCTTTATCCAGCAGAAGCTGGACGAAATTGGTCACCATGGGGCTAAAGGCCGCCCGGGCCAGGATCAGTTCCAGCATCTTCCGGCGGATCCCGGGCGGGTAACTGGGAGAAACCAGAGTTTTACCTTCTTCGCCCGAGGCGGACAGAGCCCCGGCCAGTTCCTTGAGTTCCAGGCCATAGCGTTCAAATTGGCCATCAGCCAAACCCAGGCCCAGCAGAGCGCGTGCATAACGGTTGACAACGGTTTGATTTTTCATGGCGACTCGAAATCGCGGGCGGCCGGCTCAAAAAAGTAGAGGCGGGGACCCGACAAAAGCCCGTCAGTGGGCGAGTTTTTCCACTTGGTCCATGAATTCGCGGGTCAGGCGATCCTGGTCATCGGCGGTGATGTTTTTCTGCACCAGTTCCTGAGCGGCCCGGGTGGAGAGATTGACTATCTCAGCCAAAAGCGCCTGGCGGGCACCTTTCATCTCCAACTCCATGGCTTGCCTGGTTTTCTCAATCAAAGTTTCAGCCACGGTCTTGGCTTCGGCTATGATACGATCGGCTTCGGTTTGTCCCAGACGTTCGTATTCAGCCAATATCGCATCGCGTTCCGAGGCTATATTGGCGATTTCCTTGCTCATTATTTCTTTTTGTTCTTCGAGGTTGCGGGCCTGGGTCTCCAGGTATTCCAGGTTGCGGGCGATATTTTCCCGCCGCTCCCGGAAAAAAGCGACCACCGGCTGGCGGACAAAGCGGTAAAGCACCCCCAGGAGAACCGCAAAACAAAGCGTCCTATATAAAATGTCATGCCACTGACTGGAGGAATAACCGCCGCCTTCAGAGGCCCAGAGCAGGGGAGACCAGAGCAGAACCGGGGCCGCAACGGCCCAAAGGGTTTTTTTCATAAGTTTCTCCCCAGTATTTTTTCAGCCATATCCCGGGCCAGACTTTGTATTTCCACAGTCAGGGCCGTGCGGGCGGCGGCGGCCGACTGCCGCAGACGGGCGCGGCTTTCATTGATTTGACTGAGGGCTTTTTCCTGGGCTTCAGCCAGGAGATGCTGGCCCTGGGTCTGACTTTTGGAGGTCAGGTCATTTTTAAGGCTCAGGGCCTGGCGCAGGGATTCCGCCTTCAGGCGGTCTTTCTCCGCTTCGCCGTTTTCAATTTCGCTCTTGGCCGCGGCGGCCCGGTCGCTTAAACGGGCCATGAGTTCGGCCCGTTCCCGTAGAATTTTCCGGAGGGGCTTATATAGAAGATGGTTAAGGCAGAGCATAAGGGCCAGAATATTGATGAACTGGACCAAAAACGATTTATCCAGACTGATTTCAACCATAATCGGTTCACCTGGGAAAGCCCCGGCCCCGGCTGAGTGTCCGGAAGGCCTGGCGGAAATGGCGTTCTCTTGAAATTTCAAAAATAGTTTAAATGCCAAACGCTCCTATTTTAACGTGTGTAGCTCAAATGGTCAAGGGGCCTTTTTTTCTTCCGGCCGACTTGGTAATTTTCTGTTTCGGCCGCCCGGCATATGGGATATAATCGTCAACTGTCATCGTCGGGCACGGCAAAGGGTCCGGTCCGTCCGGGGGTAGGCCAAACGCGAATCGGAGCGCTTATGAAAGCACCGCTGTTACCGCCTAAGGTGGCGGTTATCGGCGCCGGCGCCTGGGGTACGGCCTTGGCTGCTCACGCGGCCAGGCTGGATTTGGCGGTCACTTTATGGGCCAACGAGCCGGAAGTGGCCGAGCAGATCAACCGGGAGCGGGTCAACCAGGCTTTTCTGCCGGACGTGAAGCTGCCCGGTGGCCTGATGGCTTCCACTGAACTGGATCAGGTTCTGGACGGACAGAGCCTGGTGCTGATGGTGGTACCCAGCCATTTCATGAGGGATGTGGCCGGCCGGATGGCCCCGGCCCTATCCCCGGAGTCCCTGGTCATCAGCGCCTCTAAAGGCATTGAGGACGAAACCTCCGCCACCATGGTACAGATACTGGAGGATGAACTGCAACTAAATTCCGGCTTGGAACTGGGGGCTATGTCCGGCCCCAGCTTCGCCCGGGAAGTGGCCTTGGGCCTGCCTACGGCGGTGACCCTGGCCATGAGGTCCAGGCCCCTGGCCCGGGCGGTCCAGGCTCATTTGTCGGCCCCGTCTTTTCGCATCTACACCTCTCTGGACCTGGTGGGGGTGGAATTGGGAGGGGCCTTGAAGAATGTCTACGCCATCGCCGCCGGCATTTGCGACGGTTTCGGCCTGGGTAGCAACGCCCGGGCCGCCATGTTGCCCCGGGCCTTGGGAGAAATGACCCGCATGGCCGTGGCCCTGGGGGCCAACCCCATGACCCTGGCCGGCCTTTCCGGCATGGGCGATTTGATTCTCACGGCCACCGGCGAATTGTCCCGGAACCATCAGGTCGGATTTCGCCTGGGCGCGGGGGAAAAACTGGCCGACATCCTGGCCGGACGGAGGGATGTGGTCGAGGGTATCCGCAACGCCAGGTCGGTACATGGCCTGGCCCAGCGCTACCAAGTGGAAATGCCCATGGCCAGGGAAATTTACCGGGTACTCTATGAAGGCAAGGAGCCTCGCCAGGGTCTGGCCGACCTTTTGAGCCGGCCTCTAAAGGATGAACTGGATTCCTTGACTCCCTGAGGCTCCGGGCGGCTTCTGAAAACGAGCCGGTTACCCTTTGACGGGCAACTCTTAAATTTCACTTGACCACAGGCCGTGAAACATGATAATATAAAAAGATTATCAGTTGGCCAGACCTGTTGCCCTATTCAAAGGCAGGCCCGCGCCAGGCCGATTCCGGCGGACTTTTGATTTGTTCGTTTTACCGTAAGACGAGGAAGGACTCTAATAATGACCAAAGCTGAACTTATTGCTAAAATAGCCGCCGGCGCCGGCCTGACCAAAGCCCAGGTTGATAAGGCTCTCCACACCCTGGCGGAAGTGGCCGTGGAGGAGTTCAAGACCAACGGCGATTTGACTCTGCCCGGTTTGGGCGCGTTCAGCGCGGTTCGCCGGCCGGCCCGCCAGGGACGTCACCCTCAAACCATGGCCCCTTTGGAAATACCGGCCTCAAACGCGGTCAAGTTCAAAATCGCCAAGGCCCTCAAGGACGCCCTCAACTGAGGCTTTCTTAAGAAACCGCTTATACCTAATAAGGAGGGTTTGATCAGCTATGGCCCGGGTCACAGTTGAAGATTGTCTTGAAAAAGTGGAAAACCGTTTTGTTTTGGTGCATCTGGCCGCCGAAAGAGCGCGGCAATTGCGGAAAGGCGCTTCGCCACTGAGCGACCGCAGGAACAAGGAAGTGGTGCTCTCGCTCAGGGAGATAGCCTCAGGAGCCATAACCCAGGAAAACCTGAAAAGTTACGAGCCGGTCGTCCTGGAGCAGGATGAACCAATTGAGATAATTGAAGACGAACCCGCCATTGATCCAGGCGGTGACGATTGATCTTGAAATGGTTACGCCTTTTTCCGCCCGGCCGGCTTAAGGGCCTGGCCGGGTGAGGCGGGCCGGCCCCGGCCATTCCCATCTTACTATTCAAGCTAATTTAATACATCCCAGGCCAGTTTGGCGACGAAGACCAGGCCGACGAGCCCAACTGTGGCGTTTATTTCCCGTCCTCGGCCGGCCGCGGCTTTCATCAATATATATACCAGCCAGGCCACGCCCAGGCTGTCGGATATGCGCCAGGACAGACCTATCAGGACCAC